>Ga0247844_1003850_pt1 | contig 21282 bp, 17 predicted proteins | sample LaCtaG_FD_192421 | JGI IMG/M metagenome (GOLD analysis project Ga0247844, IMG submission 192421) | Freshwater microbial communities from meromictic Lake La Cruz, Castile-La Mancha, Spain - LaCruzMarch201714.5m_1 | ecosystem: Environmental > Aquatic > Freshwater > Lake | place: Spain: Castile-La... | reverse complement strand
GTAGGCGACGCCTGGACCGCAGGGCTGCGCCGCGATGTTGTAGGGCGCAAAGCGCACCCAGCCGACGTTTTCCGCCCAGGCGTAGCCGGACAGGGCGCCGGTGGTCGCGTCGGCCTGCACGGTGCCGCCGTTGGCCGAGGCGAAGTTGATCCAGCCGGCATTCTCGCTCCAGGCATAGCCGGAGAGGGCGCCGGTGTCGGTGGCGCGGTTGACGCCGTAGTTGGTGGCGGCGGTATTGAGATAGGTATGGGTCTCGCCGCCGGTGTGGGTGCCGAGGCGTACCCAGCCCAAGTTCTCGTGCCAGGCGTAGCCCTCGAGGTGGTCGCTGTAGACCTGGGCGTTGCCGCCGGTGGCCTTGAGGTTGAGCCAGCCGGCGTGCTCCGACCAGGCGTACTGGTCGCGGGTGGCGAAGTCGGTGGCCTGGACCGCCGGAACTGCGCTGGCGGCGAGCAGGAAGGTCGCCAGCGGCCAGGCCGGGAACGGCGCGGGCCGGCGTTGGAGAGTCGATCGATTCATACCGCGATCCTCAAATTCGGAAAGCCGTCTGGGGTGGGGGACATGGCGGCACGGCTGGCCGCGTGGCAAGGGGGTGCCCCCCCTGCACCCCCCAAAGGGCCAAATCGCACCAAGCGTCCAAGGGTCTATTGTCCGCCTCGCACCGGCCAGACGAAGCGGTCGCCCGTCTTAGCGTCGTAGTAGACGTAGCCGCCGTAGAGGTACAGGTACCAGGCGTTGCTGGTGTTGACCGCGGAGGACGTGGACGACCAATAGAAGCCGACCTGCACGCCGGAGAACGGATGGCCGGAGGGCAGGGCCGGGTTATATCGGCCGAAGTCGACCAGGCTGTGCAGCTCCTTGATATTAGGCAGGCGCCAGGCGCCCTCCACGGAGCCATCCGACAGGCTACATTCACCGCTGTTCAACGTGTTGGCCGCCGCCAAGGCATTGGCCCAGGTCTGAGTTGCGAAGCAATTGGCATTCTTCAGCCAGATCAGCCCGCTGAGATTGTCGGTGACGGTGCCGTTACCATTGTCGGTGAAACGCGGGCTGGGCCAGGCGACGCCTTTTTCCAGGTCGCCATCGTCACCGGTGGCATTCGACGTGGTCTGCCCGGTCTTCGGCACCGCGGCGCTGGCGCCGCCCCCGGCACCGGTGCCCGTTCGCGGACCCCAGCCGGCCGCGGTCAGGCCCCAGTAGGTCTTGCCGCTGGTGACATCCCCGGGCGCCGCGCCGTTGGTCGCATCGACCGCCGGCAGCTTGGCCATGATCTGGTCCAGGGTGACCATGGTCGACCCTGGAGCCGCGGCCGGCTCGGCGAAGGTCGCCCCCCGCTTGCTCCCGGCCGCGCCGGTGTCCAGGCGGTTGGAGAGCGATTCCAGGGTATACATGGCGCTGCCGGCGTTATTGGGCGCGGCCGGGGCGTCCAGACTGCCGGCCCAGGCGCCCGCGGCGCCGAGCGTCAGGAGGGCGGCGGTCAGGGCCGCGGTACAAGCGATCGTGAGGGGACGACGGGGCATGACGGCTCTCCTGAGACGGCAATTCATGGGTGACGGGATCGGTTGAGAACACGGCTGGACGACCGCGCGCGACCGGCGCGGGCGCGAATCGGCGATGGGGATCATGGGGTGCCCCGCCGGCAGTCGGGCACCCGATATCGCGGAGGTGAGCACGGGCGCTCGGCACCGCACCCGGGGCGCGCGCCGCAGCAGGCGACGCGGGGATGCGATTAGCACCGGTGCCCACGCCGTCAGGCGGCGGCCTGAGCGGGACAGCCGCGCGCCGAAGCCGCGGCGGTGGGCAGACGGGGGATGGGAGGTCGGCCTTGGTTTCGGGCCAGCGCCGACAACCCGCTCGCCAACCCTGCGGACCGGCCGCATGAGGCGGGGAAGTGACCCTCAGTTTGCGGGGGGGGGGCGCAACGCACGAGGAGCTTAATCATTATTTAAGCATATACGCTGACTCGCCGCGGTTGTCAAGCCGAGGGCGTGTACGATCGAAACGGATGGGGGTCCCTGCCCTGGCTGTCGGTGTAGGGTACGCATCGCGTGCCCAGCCCCAGCAGTCACTTCGGCCTTGAACGCCCGCTCCAGCGCCAGGAGGTCCGGACGGCCCTGTTGATTCACCGCGCCGCGCGCTTTCACGGACGCCCCGATCACGGCGCGTCGAACAACTGCTCGCCCCGTTCGACCCGGGCCGCCCGCAGCAGCCAGCGGTGCAAGGTGTCTCGATCGCGGCAGTCACGTACGCGGGTCTCGAGCGACGTGTCCACCGGGATGCCCCGGCCTTGTAGCAAGGCGAGAATGGCCTCGGCCAGGCCTTCCTCGCGCCCTTCCTTGCGAACCGCCTCCAGGCTGTCATAGCCCTCCCGCTGCAGCAGATTGCGCAGCGTCGCCCGATGCCCCGCCGCGCGGTCGTACAGGGCCTCCACCGGGAGCGGATTGCGCAGGATGCCCGGCGCCGCCAACACTTCGCCCGCCCCGACCAGGCGCGGCGGCTGCCCGGCCTCGTGGACCTCCACCCGCCGCGGACCCTGCACCCGCACCACCCACACGTAACGGGTTCCAGCCGCCAGCAACTCGGCAATCTTGACCTTGAGGTCCGCCTGATCCTGACCGCGACCGGCATACTCGATGGCCAGCGGCGGCGCACCGGGAATCCAGCCGTCCGCATCCGCCCCGGCGGCGGCAGCCACCGCCACATCGGGAGCGCGCAGGGTGCCCGGCGCGGGCGTGAAGCCGGCATCCACACCGGCCCACTCGACCGCCGGATCGCTGTCGATGACGGCAGCCCCGATCAGATTGGGCGCGGCATGCTCGCGCCGCGCCGGGGCGCAGTAGAGTGGATGACCATTGGAGAGTTCATAGCGGTCACCCTCGCGCAACTGGTCGGCGTGAAAGGGGCCAATGGCGGGCTCGCGGCGGATCTTGGACATGGCACGGGGCTCCGTTCTCATCAGAGTGGCTCGGTGGTGATGATAGCCTGGTGTCGCGCATCATGGGGAGACGGCCCGATCCCACCTGATCCGTGTCGTCGACGCGATTGCGGCGGTTATCGCCTTCGTAACTGATATCCGCACAGACACTCGGGTAGGGGCGGGTTTGAAACCCACCCCTCCGTCCGGCTATCACGTCCGATGGCTATACTCATCCTCCACCAGCGCCAGCCCCCGCGCCAGATCCGCCCGGATATCCGCGCTCGACTCCAGCCCCGCGGCGACCCGCACCAGCCCCTCGCCGATCCCGGCCGCCGCCCGCTCCTCCGGACTCAGACGCCCGTGGGTGGTGGTGGCCGGGTGGGTGATGGTGGTCTTCACATCGCCCAGATTCGCGGTGATGGAGAGCATGCGCGTGGCGTCGATGACCTGCCAGGCCCCGGTCCGACCGCCGCGCACGTCGAACGCGACGATGCCGCCGCCGCCCTGCTGCTGAACGCCCACCAGATGATGCTGCGGGTGACTCGGCAGTCCGGGATAGTAGACCCGCGCGACCGTGGGCTGCTCGCTCAGCCAGCAGGCGAGGTCCGCCGCGGCGCGCGAATGCGCCTGCATCCGCAGTTCCAGGGTCTCCAACCCCTTGAGGAAGACCCAGGCATTGAATGGGCTCATGGTCGGCCCGGCGGTGCGCAGGACGCCGAAGACCTCCTCGCCGACCAGCTTGCGGTCACCGACCACGGCACCGCCGATACAGCGTCCCTGCCCGTCCAGATATTTGGTCGCCGAATGGATGACCAGATCCGCACCCAGTTCCAGCGGACGCTGCAGGGCCGGCGTGCAGAAGCAGTTATCGACCGCCAGCAGGCAGCCGTGAGCGCCCGCAAGCTGTGCCAGGGCACGCAGATCGACCATTTCGGTCAAGGGGTTGGACGGCGTCTCGCAGAACAGCAGGCGGGTCTGCGGGCGGATCGCCGCGGCCCAGCCCGCCACATCGCTCAATGCCACATAGCTGGTGGTGATGCCGAACCGGGTCAGGTATTTGTTGAACAGCATGGTGGTGCTGCCGAAGACGCTGCGCGAGGAAACGATATGGTCCCCGGCCTTGAGCAGGCCCATACAGACCGCGAGGATGGCGGCCATGCCCGAGGCCGTGGCCACGCAGGAGGCCCCACCCTCCAGCGAGGCCAGTCGCTCCTCGAAGGCGCGCACCGTGGGGTTGGTGAAACGCGAGTAGATATTCCCCGCCGCCTCGCCGGAAAAGCGCGCGGCAGCCTCGGCGGCGCTGCCGAAGACGAAACTCGAGGTGGTGAAGATGGGTTCGGCGTGCTCCCCCTCGGGGGTGCGGTGGTGCCCGACGCGCACCGCGCGGGTCGCAAAACCGGGCACTGAGTCAGCGTCCGGCAGATCGGGATTCAAGGTGTCTTCAGGCGGTATTGTGCAATCCAATGACATTCTCGCTGTACAGGGAGTGAACCTCCTTGGCATGGTCGTTGCGGTTGGTCTCGAGATGCTGGAGGTAATCCGCGGTCACATCCCCAGTGACATAGTGCCCGTCGAAGACCGAGCAGTCGAACCGGTCCACATGGCTCTTGCCCCGCTTCTGAACGGCCTGGATCAGATCATCCAGGTCCTGATAGATCAGCCCGTCGGCGCCCAAGAACTCGGCCACCTCGCCGACGGTACGCCCGTGCGCGACCAACTCGACGGCGGACGGCATGTCGATGCCATAGACATTCGGGAAGCGCACCGGCGGCGCGGCGGACGCGAAATAGACCCGATTGGCGCCGGCCTCGCGTGCCATCTGGATGATCTGCTGGGAGGTGGTCCCGCGCACGATGGAATCATCGATCAGCAGGACGTTCTTTTTCTTGAACTCCAGATCGATGGCGTTTAGCTTCTGGCGGACCGACTGTTTACGCACTTTCTGACCAGGCATGATGAAGGTGCGGCCGATGTAGCGATTCTTGATGAAGCCTTCGCTGTACGGCAGATTCAGATGATTGGCGAGTTGCAGCGCGGCGGTGCGGCTGGTGTCCGGGATCGGAATGACGACATCGATGTCGTGGGCGGCCCATTCACGCTTGATCTTGGCCGCCAGCCGTTTTCCCATCCGCGAGCGGGCCTTGTGCACCGAGATGTTGTCGATGATGGAATCGGGCCGCGCCAGATAGACGAACTCGAAAATGCAGGGGGAGAGGACCGGCGCGGCGGCACACTGCTGGGTATGGAGCTCACCGTCCACGCTGATGAAGACCGCCTCGCCGGGGGCCACGTCGGCAATCAGGGTGAACCCCAGGGTGTTCAGGGCCACGGATTCCGAGGCAATCATGTACTCGGTGCCCTCGTCGGTCTCCCGTCGACCGTAGATCAGCGGGCGGATGCCGAAGGGATCGCGAAAGCCGAAGACGCCGAAACCCGGAATCATCGCCACCGCGGCATAGCCGCCGCGACAGCGCCGGTGCACGCCGGACACGGCCCGAAAGATGTCCTGCTCATCGATGCGCAACTTGCCCTGAACCTGTAACTCGTGGGCAAAAATGTTGAGCAGCACCTCCGAATCCGAGTCGGTATTGATGTGACGCAGGTCGTCGACGAAGAGGTCGCGCTTCAGCTCCTCGGCGTTGGTCAGATTCCCGTTATGGGCCAACACGATGCCGTAAGGCGAATTGACGTAGAAAGGCTGGGCCTCGGCGGAACTGGCGGCCCCGGCGGTCGGGTAGCGTGCATGACCCACACCCATGGTACCGCGCAACTGGAGCATGTTGCGGGTGCGGAACACATCGCGCACCAACCCCTTGTCCTTGCGCAAATGCAGCCGTTCACCCTCGCAGGTCACGATCCCCGCCGCGTCCTGACCGCGGTGCTGGAGCACCAGCAGGGCGTCATAGAGTGCCTGATTGACCAGCCCCTTGCCGACGATGCCGACGATGCCGCACATTGGAGACCTCACTCGCGCGTCTACCGCAGACGGACGCCGAAAAACAGGAACCGCGCAAAGCTACCCGAGAACGGGGCTCACCGCAACCATGCCGCGTCCGGGCCGCCGCCGATGGGTCGCCGTAACGCCTTGGCGTCCGGCCAATCGCCGGTCGATCGGGGCCCGATGCAGACACACTCAGACCCGCTTCAACTGCTCCTGGATGTCCGCAGGAACCAGCCCCAAAAGCCAGTCGGCGGCCTGCTGAAACTGCACGATGACCGCGGATTCCTGCCACCAGGACTCCTCCGGCAACGGGGTCAATGCCGCCAGGAACACCGCCATGGCGACCACCACACCCCCGCGCCCCGCACCAAAAAACAGCCCCAGCAGCCGGTCCAGGCCGGTCAGCCCGGTCTTGTCGATCAGCGCCGTCAGGAGTGCCCCGATGATGGAGCCCAGGATCAAAACGATCAGGATCAGCCCGACGAAAGCGACGCCGGCCCGCACGTTCGGCTGGGCGATTTGCGCGGTCAGCGCATCCGCGACCCCTTGGTGATAGAGGTAAGCGACCCCGAGTGCCGCAACCCAGACGGCCAGCGACAAGACCTCGCGGATCAGCCCGCGCGCCAGTCCGATCAGCGCGGACACCAGGATGATCGCAACGATCGCCATATCGACCCAGTTCATAGCGGTTCCCCAGCGTGGACGCGTGATCGCGGCCGTTATGGATAGTTCGTAATCAGTGTGTTGACCTTGTGACGTTCACGCAGACGCGCGGCGGTCTGCTCGGCGCGAGCACGATCCAGTTCCGGACCCACCCGGACCCGGTAATACACCTTACCGTTGACCGTCGCCTGTTCCACGAAGGCCGTGAAGCCGCCCGCCCGCAGCTTACGCTCCAGGTCGGCCGCGCCCTGCGGTGTGGCGACACTGGCGACCTGGATCACCCAGGATGGCATGCCGTCATTGGCACCGCGCGGCGACACGACGGCAGTGGCCGTCGTCTCCGCCTTGGTGGGTGGCTTGGCGGCCCCCGCGTCGGCCTTGGTGCCCGCCGGCCGAGGCGTAGTTGCCGCGGCACCGCCCGCTCCGGCGACCCCGGCCGCGGGCAGCGCCAGGGGCTCGGAGACGGTCAACTGTGTCTCATCGAGCCCACCGACCCCGGAGTCCTCGGGCCGCAGAAAGACCTCCGTCTGGACTTTCGGATCGAAGCTCGGAGCGCGCGACAAAGACCCCGGAATCGGCGGCAGCGTGTCCAGGGACGACTCGGGCTCGAACCACATGGGCACGAAGATGATCGCCAGAGTGACGAGCACCAGCGCACCGATCAACCGCTTTTTGGCACCTTCTCGCATAAACCCTTCTCTCCGCCGGCGAACAGACCACGACTGGACGGCATACACCCGGGCTCAGCATCAGGCGACACCTCCCCGGGCCTGAACGCGCCGCTGCCCTGGTTGCGCAGTATAGCAGCATGGGCGACTCACTCGATCGGCCGCGCGAGTGCCTCGCCGACGACCGTGAACGAACCGAAAATCAGCAAACAATCGCCGGGCGCAGACGCGGCCACGGCGGCGTCGATGGCCTCCGGAACACTGGTCCACACCGCGCTTTGCGCCCCGTCAAGGGCATCGTGCAAACACTCCGCGAGCCGGGCGGCCGGCATGGCGCGCGCGTCCCGACTCGCGGTGAGATACCAGACATCAACCAGCGGTATTAGTGGTGCCGCGACCGCCTCGGCTTCCTTGTCGGCCAGCACGCCGAAGACGGCCCGCACCCGCCCGGCACTGCGAAATCCGCGGAGATTCTCCGCCAGGGCCGCCGCTGCCTGCGGATTATGCGCGACATCCAGAATCCAGGTGACCGTGCCGGGGACCACCTGGAAGCGACCGGGCAGCCGGGCCCGCCCGAGACCGGCCCGAATCGCCTGCACCGGCAGCGGCAGCCGCGCCCGCAGACTGCGCAGCGCCGCCAGCGCGGCGGCGGCATTGTGGAGCTGATGGGCGCCGCGCATGGCCGGTATCGGCAAGGCCAGGCGTTCGCCATCGCTCCCCCGCCAGCTCCAGCCGCCGCTTTCCGCATCGCGCTCCGCACCAAGCTCGCGGCCCACCTGGAACGCCGACGCGCCCAGGCGCTGCGCTTCGGCGCGCAGTCGCTCGGGGGCATCCGGTTGACCGATGACCGCCGGGCGCCCGGACCGAAAAATTCCAGCCTTCTCCACGGCGATGGCATCCGGGGTCTCGCCCAGCCAGGCCATGTGGTCGCGACCAATCGAGGTCACCACCGCACAATCCGCGTCGATCAGATTCACCGCGTCGAGCCGCCCGCCCAGACCCACTTCCAACACGACCAGATCCGGCCCGGCGGCCGCGAACAGGTCGAGCGCGGCCAGGGTGCCGAACTCGAAATAGGTCAGCGGCGTCGTGCCGCGGGCGCCTTCCACGCGGGTAAAGGCCGCGCACAGGACCTCATCCGTCACCGCTTCACCATTGATGCGCACCCGCTCGTTGTAACGCACCAGATGCGGCGAGGTGTAGCAGGCCGTGCGATAGCCCGCGGCCTGCGCCATGGCCTCGATCAAGGCCACGCAGGATCCCTTGCCATTGGTCCCACCGACGGTGATGACCGGACAACCCAGGACGGGTGCGCCCAGCCGCGACCACACCTCGGCCACCCGCTCCAGTCCAAGTTCCATGCGATGCGGGTGCAGTGTGCTCTGCCAGGCGAGCCATTCATTCAGGGTCTTCGTAGGCATTGCGATGCTCAGGGCCGCGGTCGCCGCGCGAGGATCGCCAGCAGATCGCTGATGCGTTCACGCAGGTCACGACGGTCGACGATCATGTCCAAGGCGCCCTTCTCCATCAGGAATTCACTGCGCTGGAAACCCTCCGGGAGTTTCTCACGCACCGTCTGCTCGATGACGCGGGGGCCGGCGAAGCCGATCAGGGCGCCGGGCTCGGCGATATTGAGGTCGCCAAGCATCGCCAGACTGGCCGAGACGCCGCCCATGGTGGGATCGGTCATCACCGAGATGAAGGGCAGACCGCGCGCCCGCAACTGCCCCAGGGCCGCGCTGGTCTTGGCCATCTGCATGAGCGAGAACAGACTCTCCTGCATGCGCGCCCCGCCACTGGCCGAAAAACACACCAGGGCGGCGCCGTTCTCCAGCGCGCTGTCCATGCCGCGCACGAAACGTTCCCCGACCACCGAACCCATGGAGCCCCCCATGAACTCGAACTCGAAGGCAGCCGCCACCACCGGCTCGCCTTTCAGCCGACCGCGCAGCACCACCAGTGCCTCCTTCTCGCCGGTCTGTTTCTGCGCCGCGATCAAACGATCCCGATAGCGCTTGAGATCTTTGAATTTGAGCGGATCGGCCGATTCCATCTCGGCACCCAACTCCTCGCGCGGTTCAGCATCGAGAAAGCAGTCCAGCCGTCGCCGAGCGCGAATGCGGTTGTGGTGGTTGCACTTGGGGCAGACCTCCAGATTGCGTTCGAGTTCGGCACGATAGAGGATCGCGTTGCAGCCGGGGCACTTGGCCCAGATCCCTTCCGGTACGGCACGCTTGTGGCTCGCCTCGGTGCGGATGCGGCTCGGCATCAGCTTTTCAAACCAACTCATGGTCTTTTCGCGCAAGTCCTCGGTATCGATCACTTTCTTAGCCACGACCGGCTCCGTCCATCGCGGCGCGCAGGCCGGCCAGGAAATCGCCGATCACGGCAGGAATCCGCCGCGGGGTGGCGGCGAGGTCTTCGATCCGACTGACGATGGCGCTGCCGACGATCACCGCGTCGGCAAGACGCGCGACCGCGGCCGCGGTCGCCGCGTCCTTGATCCCGAATCCGACTCCGACCGGCAAGGGGATCAGTGACTTGATCAAACCTACCCGGTCGGCGACACCGGCCAGGTCGAGATGACCGGCGCCGGTGACCCCCTTGACCGAGACGTAGTAGACGAAACCGGAGGCGGCCGCGCCGATGCGGCGGATGCGCTGCTCGGTCGAGGTCGGGGCCAGCAGATAGACGAGATCGAGCCCCTGGGCGCGCAACGCCCTCACCAGGTCGTGCCCCTCCTCCGGCGGTACGTCCACCACCAGCGCACCGTCGACGCCGACCGCCGCGGCCTGCGCGGCGAACTGCGCGTAGCCCATGACCTCGATCGGATTGAGATAACCCATCAGCACGACCGGGGTCTGCGCATCCGTGGTACGGAAGTCGCGCACCATGACGAGGACATCGCTCAGGGCGATGCCGTTGGCGAGTGCACGCTCGGTCGCGCGCTGGATCACCGGGCCGTCGGCGATGGGGTCGGAAAAGGGCACGCCCAGCTCGATCAGGTCCGCCCCGGCGGCGACCATCGCATGCATGAGCGCAACGGTGGTTGCGGAGTCTGGATCACCGGCGGTGACGAAGGGGATCAGCGCAGTGCGTCCGCGCTCGCGCAGGGACTCGAAACGGGCGGCGATACGACTCACAGGATCAGGCCCTCGTGCTTGGCGACGGTGTGCATATCCTTGTCCCCACGACCGGACAGGTTTACCAGGATACTCTGCTCGCGGCGCATGGTGGGCGCGAGCTTGGCGGCATAGGCCAGGGCATGGCTCGACTCCAGGGCCGGGATAATGCCCTCGGTGCGGGTCAGGGAGTGGAAAGCGGCCAGAGCTTCATGGTCGGTGATAGCATCATAATGGGCGCGCCCGGTGTCCTTGAGCCAGGCGTGCTCGGGACCGACCCCCGGATAGTCCAGACCGGCGGAAACCGAGTGGGTCTCGATGATCTGGCCGTTGCTGTCCTCCATGAGATAGGTGCGATTGCCATGCAGCACCCCAGGGCGGCCGGCGTTGAGCGGCGCGGCATGGCGGCCGGTCTCAAGCCCGTCGCCGGCGGCCTCGATCCCGTACATGGCCACCTCGGTGTCCTCGATGAACGGGTAGAACAGACCAATGGCGTTGGACCCGCCGCCGACGCAGGCGACCAGGGCGTCGGGCAGACGCCCGGTGCGGGCCAGCATCTGAGCGCGGGCCTCGCGCCCGATCACCGACTGGAAGTCCCGTACCATGGCCGGATAGGGGTGTGGACCAGCAACGGTGCCGATGATGTAGAAGGTGTTGTCGATATTGGTGACCCAATCGCGCATCGCCTCGTTCAGGGCGTCCTTGAGGGTGCGTGAACCGGACTTGACCGGCACCACGCGGGCACCGAGCAATCGCATGCGGTAGACATTGGCCTCCTGCCGGGCCACATCGACCTCGCCCATGTAGACCACGCATTCCAGTCCCAGGCGCGCCGCCACGGTCGCGCTGGCCACCCCATGCTGGCCGGCGCCCGTCTCGGCGATGATGCGGGTCTTGCCCATGCGCCTGGCGAGCAGGGCCTGGCCGACGGTGTTGTTGATCTTATGGGCGCCGGTGTGGTTGAGATCCTCGCGCTTCAGGAAGATCCTGGCGCCGCCGAGTTCGCGGCTCCAGCGCTCGGCGAGATAGATCGGCGAGGGCCGGCCAACGTAGTCCTGGAGATCAGCGTCGAGTTCGGCTTGAAACTGCGGATCGCTCAGATAACGCTCATAGGCCTCGCGCAGTTCGGTGAGCGGCTGCATCAGTGTTTCGGGCACGAACAGGCCGCCATAGGGGCCGAAATGACCGTCCGCGTCCGGCCAGTGATAGGGTGTTCGCGCCCGGACGTCCGGGCGCGAACGTCGGTCATCAATCGTCTCGGCCATCGTCGCCGCTTGTGTCGCCATCGCGTACCCCTTGCATAAAAGCATGAATTTTCGTCGGATCTTTGACGCCCTTGGCGGCTTCCAGGCCGCCGCTCACGTCGACCGCGTAAGGACGTACCCGACGAATCGCGGCCGCCACGTTCGCTGGATCAAGCCCTCCGGCCAGGACGATACGCGAAGCCAGCTCAGGTGGGATCCGCGCCCAATCGAAGGTGGCCCCGGTCCCGCCGGGCAGCCCCGGGTCGTAGGCGTCGAGAAGGAGCCCGGCACCGGCTTCATAGCGCACTGCCTGGGCCATGAGATCGAGCCCCGGACGCATCCGCACGGCTTTGATCCAGCGTCGACCGAAACTCCCGCACAGTTCGGGCGGCTCGTCGCCATGAAACTGCAAGAATTCGAGCGGGACCTGCTCAAGGACCTGGCGGACCGCCGTCGCAGACGCATCGACGAAGAGTCCGACCGTCGTCACGAACGGTGGTAACTGTCGGCACAGTGCATGCGCCTGAGCGGGCGTCACCGCCCGCGGACTCGGCGGATAGAACACCAGACCAATGGCATCGACACCCGCCGCCACCGCGGCACGCACATCCTCCGGCCGCGTGAGACCACAGATCTTAACCCGGGTTCGCATCGTTATTGCACCGACTTTTCTGCGTATTCAATCGTCGACAGCGACCAACGGCCACACCGGAGGTCGAGACTTCAGCCGGATGCGGCCCCGCCGCCCGTTAAAACGTCGGCCTCCGGTCGAGTCACCCCGGCCGTCTGCGGCAGCGCGTACTCCACCGGGTAGTCCGCACGCACGAAAAACAGTCCCTGCGGCGCCGCCGTCACCCCGCCGACGGTGCGATCACGCACCGCGAGCAGTTCCCGAGTCCAGTCCACTGATGCCTCGCCGCGGCCAATGGCGATCAAGACTCCGACAATATTGCGCACCATATGCTGCAGGAAACCGTTCGCCCCGATCGCCAGATCGATCACCTCGCCATCCCGCCGCAGGTCCAGGTAGTGCATCCGCCGCACCGGGCTCTTGGCCTGGCAGCCGGCCGCGCGGAAACTGCTGAAATCGTGCTCGCCCAGCAGCGCGACACCCGCCGCCTGCATCCGCTCGAGGTCCAACGGCTGATGGACCCACAAGGCGCGGTCGCGCTCCAGTGCGGAACGGGTGGTACGGGTCAGGATGCGGTAACGATAGTGGCGGGCGCAGACGGAGAAGCGGGCGTGAAAGGACTCGGGCACCTGACGCGCCCAACGCACGGCACAGTCCCGCGGGAGATTGACGTTAGTCCCGAGCACCCAGGCGCGCTCGGTGCGATCCGCACCGGTATCGAAATGAACGACCTGCTCCAGTGCATGGACACCGGCGTCGGTACGTCCGGCACAGTGGATACGGACCGGATGGTCAGCAACCGTCGAAACCGCCCCTTCCAGGACCTCCTGGACCGTGCGTCCCTGCACCTGGATTTGCCAGCCGCAGTAGCCGGAACCGTCGTACTCGACGCCCAGCACGATCCGCCGACTTGACTGCGCATCAGCGGCCATCGCGCACGCTCGGGGGCCGGATCGCCGCCGCGGCGGCGCATGCGCGCGGTTGGCGGAAAAACCTGCTGGGGGTGAGGTGGTTCAACCGATACGCCGCAGCAATACCTGGGCCTCGCCGCGCTGCTCGTCGTTGCCCTCGCTCAGCACCTCTTCGAGGATACCCTTGGCCGAGTCCTGGTCGCCCATCTCGACGTAAGCACGCGCCAGATCGAGCTTCGTCGCCGTCTCATCCCAAAGCCCCGGATCCATCTGCCACTGCGATGACAGCAGGTCGCTGGACGCGCTGTCCTCCTGAGTACCGAAGAGCACCGGCAAGACGGTCCCCGCGCCCTTCGATGCGCCAAACCCGGCTGTCTCGCCTTTCGAGCTTGCCGGACCCGCGACGGGCGCGGAACGATCGCTCGTGGTGCTCGCTTGGCTGATCCCGGACGCCGTGTCATCGAACGTCCGGAGATCAAGTTCACTGGCCGAACGCAGGTCCTCGATGGTCAGTTCAAGGTCGGATAGCCCGCCGGAGAACAACCGATCGTTCTCGTCGCTCGGCGGGACCTCGAGCTGCAGCGGGTCGCTGTCCGGCGGGCTGGCAGGCGTGCTCGCCAACGGCTGCTCCGGCGGCGTCGCCGCGCGATGGTCACGCCCGGACGTAGACCAACCGGATACCAAGACCGCTGCCGGGCGAACCTCTCGACCCGGATCCGCGTCCGCCACGGGACGCGGCACCTCGCGCAATGCCAAGTCGGCGGACGGCTTGCGTGCATCGCTGATATCAAGGGAGTAGACATCATCCGAATTGCCGCCGACTGAATCGCGCAGCAGTTCGACCCCGGGCACGGTGCGATCGATGCTCGGCGTGGACGGTGCGGAATAGGCGTCTCCAAGCGTGCGGGCGTTGGAACCGAGGAAACGTTCGATCGACGATTCGGACCGTCCCGCGTCAGGCACGGCGCGCACCGGCGTCACGGCGAGACTATCGTCGACGCCACCCGGCTGCACGGCGGCAGCCATATCGACCAGGCGCTTCCAACGCTCCGGATGAACCTGATCGCCGCCGGAGGCCTGAACCTGCCGCATCAGCTCACCCAGCGCTTGCGTGTTCTTCGCGCCGTAGTAGGCTTCCGCAAGCTTGAACTGAAGCTCCACGCGGTCGGGGCTGCGTTTGAGTTCATCCCGCAGGAGTTCTTCAGCCTCGCGATAGCGGCCGTAAGCGATGTAGATGTCCGCCTCGGAGATGACATCGGCATCTTCCGTCTCCGGCTCAACCCGCCCAAATGCCGCAAACGCCGCGGATGGAGAGTCGAGTGCACCCGGCACCGCCGACGGGCGCAAGTCAGAACTGGAACTTGGGTCGGCGGCCGTCGACATCGACTTGTGCGCTGACGCGAGCGATACGTTGTCAGAGACCTCGCGAGAATCGAACTCAACGCTCGAATCGCGCCCGATGCGACGCCGTGAACGCAGCCACATCAGCGCAACGATAGCCAGGGCGGTCGCGGCGGCGACACCCGCCAGCGGCAGCAACAGCGCACGCCAGGCGGAATCACCCTCGGCACCGGCGACCGGACGCGCCGTGCCGGCGGCCGCCGACTCCGCGGGCCGCTTGATCTGCGCGGGAAGCGCGGTCGCCGTGGACGGCGTCTGTGCTGCGCCCGAAGCGGTTATCGGTGCCGTCCCGGATGCCGTCGGCAACGGGACCGCGACGGTGCCCGACGCGGCCATCCCGCCGACCTCGGCACCCGGAAGCGCCGCGGGGCTGCCGTCAAGCGGGCCCTCGACACCATCCGCTGCCGTGCCCGCGGTCCGCGTACCCGACGCATCAGGTACCCCGCCGCCGGCATCCTCATCCGGGGGTAGACCGTCCTCGGCCCCAAGTGACGCGATCAAGTCCGGCGGGACCGTCGGCGTCGCACCCGGCACCGACACGCCTGGTGCGCCTGGTGCGCCTGGTGCGCCTGGTGCGCCTAGTGCGCCTAGTGCGCCTAGTGCGCCTGGTGCGCCTGGTGCGCCTGGTGCGCCTGGTGCTGCGCCTGGTGCGCCTGGTGCGCCCGGTGCGCCTGGTGCGCTTCCCGCGACCGCTGCCGCATCACCCAACACCGGTGCGCCCGCCGCGCCTGCCGCCGCGCCACCCGGCGCGGGAGCCGGCTGACCCGCGTTCAGCACGCCCGGCGCCGCGGCCTGAATGCGGGCAAGCTCCGCGTTACGCAGCTGCAGCAGTCGTTGGATCTCCGAGAGCTGGGACTCGAGTTCCCGAATGCGTCCACGCATTTCCACCGTTTCTTGACGGGTACTCTCGCTCGCCTCGCGAACCAGCAGGAGTTCCTCCTCCATACCCGCTGCTCCGGGACCCGCGGTCGCGGCGCGCGCTGCGCCCGCGGGAGCGGTCCCGGCGATCTTCAGTCGCGACTCTCCAGCCAGGGCCGGTTGCGGGGGCGCGGTGGGATCGGCCAGCGGGGCGCGGCGTACCGGGTCACCCTTCAGCGCGGCCGTGAACTCCCGACTGGCGGCATCCGGCCCCAGGGCAAAGAGTTCGTCCGCACTTGGGATGGTCAGCGTCTTGCCGGCGATCAGCCGATTGATGTCGCCACGGATGAAGGCGTGCTGATTGTTCCGATAGAGTGCCATGGCGGTTTGCGACACCGTGGCGCCGGCCGGGGTGCGGCTGCGCGCCAAACGCCACAGACCGGTACCGGGACGAATCGGCCCAAAACGCTTCGGGAACCCACCGCTGGTTGCGGCAACCGGCGGCGCGGCCTTCTTGGCGCGGACCGGCCGTGGCGGTTCAACCGCGGCCGCGGCGGCTTGCGTGCGCGCCGGCCGTGCAGTCGCCATGGGCTGCTCGATCGGCGGGGCGGACCGGGAGGCGGTGACCGCCGGGTCCAGCAGGAGGGTGAACTGCTTGACCAGGCGTCCATTCGGCCACATGACTTCCACCAGGAAGTCCATGTAGGGCTCACGGATAGGTTCCCGGCTGGTGATGCGGATAACCGGATTGCCGCGCGCTGAGAGTTGCGGGCTCAGCCGCAGCTTGCCCAGGTGGTGGTAGCGCTCGACACCGGCCTTGTTGAACTCGGCTTGCGGCGCGATCTGTGCCTTGATCGTGTCGAGCTCGTCCGACTTCACGTCCAGAAGCTCGATTTCGCCCGCAAAGGGCTGATTCAGCGCGGACTGCAGGCGCATCCCGCCCACGCCCAAGGCATACGCATTGGTCACGGTCAGGGCCGGTACCAGCATGGACGCGAGGTAAAACTTGCGAGACATCCTACTCCCTCGTTCACCAATAGACGGCAGCGTGTAGACGGCAGCGTGGGCGATTCGCTCAACCCGCGGCGGGAGTCGATACCGGGCCGGATCCGCAAGCCCGGGGCGGACTCAAAATGATTCAACCTTAGGAAGCGAACTATATCCGAATCCCTGGCCTTTCACCAAGCCCAGACCGCGACAAGACCCGCGGACGGCCCTAGTGCCCCTAGCGCTCGAGGAGGATCCGCAGCATCCGCCGCAACGGCTCGGCCGCACCCCAGAGCAACTGATCACCGACGGTGAAGGCCGCCAGATAGCGCTCCCCGAGATTCATCTTGCGCAGACGCCCGACCGGCACCTCCAGCCGTCCGGTCACCGCGGCCGGCGACAGGTCACGGACGGTCTGCGCCCGCTCGTTGGGAATCACCCGCACCCAGTCGTTCGCGGCGGCGATGATCCGCTGCACCTCGGCCACGGACAGGTCGTCAGTGAGCTTGATGGTGAGTCCCTGACTGTGGCAGCGCATCGCACCGACCCGCACGCAGAGTCCGTCGACCGGGATGGACTGTTGGTCCAAACCGAGAATTTTGTTCGTTTCGGCCTGTCCCTTCCACTCTTCGCGGCTCTGGCCGTTCTCCAGTTGGGTATCGATCCAGGGGATGAGACTACCGGCCAGCGGCGCACCGAAGCTGGCCGTCGGAAAGGCCGCATCGCGCATGGTCGCGGTCACCGCCCGATCGATCTCCAGGATCGCCGAGGCCGGATCGGCGAGCAGCGGTGCCGCGCAAGCATGGAGCGCACCCATCTGCTGCAGCAACTCGCGCATGTTCTTGGCGCCGGCTCCGGACGCGGCCTGGTAGGTCATGGCGCTGATCCATTCCACCAGACCCGCCCGCAGCAACCCGCCGATGGCCATCAGCATCAGGCTCACGGTGCAATTGCCGCCGATGAAGTCGCGTCGGCCGGCCGCCAAGGCGGCGTCAATCAGCTCGCGGTTCACCGGGTCCAGGATAATGGTGGCGTCGGGCTGCATCCGCAGCGCCGAGGCGGCATCGATCCAGTAACCATCCCACCCGGCGGCGCGCAGCTTGGGATGCACTTCCTTGGTGTAGTCCCCGCCCTGACAGGTGACCAGGATATCCATCTCACCCAGCGCGTCGATCGCACCGGCGTCGAGCAGGGGGCCGACGGCGCGACCGAAATCCGGTCCCGGTTGGCCGACCTGCGAGGTGCTGAAGAAACGCGGTGCGTCGATCAGGTCAAAATCCTGTTCCGCCCGCATTCGGTCCATGAGGACCGACCCCACCATGCCGCGCCAGCCGATAAAACCTACACGATTCATCTCATTACATCCGATACTTACTTTATCAGTCGAAACAGGCTCAAGCCGGCAAGGCCGCCACTACCGCATCCCCCATCTCCACGGTCCCCACCCGGCGCATCCCGGCCGACAGGATATCCGGGGTGCGCAGGCCCTGATCGAGCACCGTGGAAACCGCCGCTTCGATCCGCTGCGCCGCCTCCGGCGCTCCAAGCGAATAGCGCAGCATCATGGCCACCGACAACAGGGTGGCCAGCGGATTGGCCACACCCTGGCCCGCGATGTCCGGGGCCGAGCCGTGGATCGGCTCATACATGCCCTGTCCGGCCGCGTTCAGCGATGCCGAGGGTAACATGCCGATCGACCCGGTGAGCATGGACGCACAGTCCGACAGAATGTCGCCAAACAGATTGCCGGTCACCATGACATCGAACTGCTTGGGTGCGCGCACCAGTTGCATGGCCGCATTGTCCACATACATGTGACTCAGCGCGACATCCGGGTAATCGGCCCCGACGCGGGTCGCCACCTCGCGCCACAACTCGGTGCATTCCAGCACGTTGGCCTTGTCCACGGAACAAACCCGCCGATCGCGCTTGCGCGCCAGGTCGAAGGCGACACGGCAGATGCGCTCGATCTCGGACTCGGTGTAAACCATGGTGTTGATCCCGCGGCGCTCACCGGAGGCCAGCGTCTCGACCCCGCGCGGTTGACCGAAATAAATGTCTCCGGTCAGCTCGCGCACGATCATGATATCGAGCCCCGAGACCACCTCCGGCTTGAGGCTCGAGGCCCCGGCTAGTTGCGGATACAGGATCGCCGGGCGCAGGTTGGCGAAGAGCCCCAGACCGGCACGCAGGCCCAAGAGTCCTTTCTCCGGGCGCTTGGAGATATGCAAGGGCTCCCACTTGGGCCCCCCGACCGCCCCCAACAGGACGGCATCCGCGGCGCGGGCCGCCTCCAGGGTCTGCGCGGGCAATGGATCGCCGAACGCGTCATAGGCCGCGCCGCCTACCAGCCCGTGCTCCAGCTCGACCGCGATGGCACCCTGCGCCTGGAGCGCCTTGAGCAGTTTGACCGCCTCGCCCACGATCTCCGGGCCGATGCCGTCGCCAGGCAGCACTAAAACTTTCTTCGTCAACTCATTATCTCCATTACTTAACGCTGCATCTGATCCGCGCTGACGCGGTTCATGGCGGTGCGCCGGGTCAGGTCTGATCCGCAAGAAACACCCAAGGCGCCTCGACGCGCCGCCGGGCTTCAAAGGCGCGGATACTGTCCACGTGCTTGAGCGTCAGGCCGATATCATCGAGACCCTCGATCAGACATTGCTTGCGGAAGGCATCCACGGTGAAGGGGATGGACGCGCTGCCTAGGGTCAGCGTCTGGCGCGGCAGATCCACCACCAGTCGCAGCGCGTCTGCGCCCTGTGCTTGAGCAAACAGACGGTCAATGATTTCCGCTTCAAGAACAATCGGGAGTATCCCGTTCTTAAAGCAATTGCTAAAAAAAATGTCGGCATAACTCGGGGCCAGGATGACCCGGATGCCGAAGTCAGCCAGGGCCCAGGGGGCGTGCTCGCGGGAGGACCCGCAACCGAAATTCTCGCGTGCGAGCAGGATTTCGGCACCGGCATAGCGTGGATCATTGAGGACGAATGACGTGTTGAGCGGCCGGTTGGTGCAGTCCATGCCCGGCTCGCCGTGATCCAGATAACGCCATTCATCAAATAGATAGGGCCCAAACCCGCTGCGCTTGATGCTTTTCAGAAACTGCTTGGGGATGATGGCGTCGGTGTCCACGTTGGCCCGATCCAGCGGCACCACACGACCGGTGAAGTTCTTGAACGGCTCCATTCAGAGGGTCCTCACGTCGACGAAATGACCAGTAACCGCGGCGGCGGCCGCCATGGCGGGGCTGACCAGATGGGTACGTCCGCCCGGCCCCTGGCGACCCTCGAAATTGCGATTCGAGGTCGAGGCGCAGCGCTCACCCGGTTCCAGCCGGTCCGCGTTCATCGCCAGACACATGGAGCAGCCGGGTTCACGCCATTCGAAACCGGCGGCGGTGAAAATGCGATCCAGCCCTTCGGCCTCCGCCTGCGCTTTCACCAATCCGGACCCCGGAACCACCAGCGCCAGCTTGATACTGTCGGCCACCTGACGGCCCTCAACCACGGCGGCTGCCGCCCGCAGATCCTCGATGCGCGAGTTGGTGCAGGAACCGATGAAGACCTTGTCCGGACGAATCTCGGTGATCGGCGTGCCGGGCGTGAGTCCCATATAACTCAAGGCGTGGCGCATGCTGCCGGCTTTCACCGGGTCCGGCTCGGCGGCCGGATCGGGCACCTTGCCGTCGACCGCGACCACCTGCTCGGGGGAGGTCCCCCAGGTGACTTGCGGCTGGATCTCAGCAGCGGCGAGCCGGATGATCTGATCAAACCGAGCATCCGGATCGCTGACCAGCGTCCGCCAGTGGGCCGCCGCGCGTTCGAAAAGATCGCCCTGGGGGGCCAGCGGACGGCCGCGCATATATTCAATGGTCTTCTCGTCGACCGCCACCAATCCGGCCCGCGCGCCCGCCTCGATCGCCATATTGCAGACCGTCATGCGGCCTTCCAGCGAGAGCGCGCGGATCGCCGCGCCGCCGAACTCAACCACATAGCCGGTGCCACCGGCGGTGCCGATGACACCGATGACGGCGAGCACGATGTCCTTGGCGGTCACGCCCGGCCCCAGATCCCCGTCGATGCTGATCAGCATCGCTTTGGATTTGCGCTGGAGCAGACACTGGGTGGCGAGCACATGCTCGACCTCCGAGGTCCCGATCCCGAAGGCCAGCGCGCCGAAGGCGCCATGAGTGGCGGTATGCGAGTCGCCGCAGACCACGGTGCTGCCCGGCAGGGTGAAGCCCTGCTCCGGACCGATCACATGGACGACCCCCTGACGCGGATCCCCCATCGCGAACTCGGTGATGCCGAAACTACGGCAGTTCTCGTCCAGCGTCTCCACCTGCAGGCGCGAGACCGGGTCGGTGATCCCCGCCGCCAGATTGGCGGTCGGCACATTGTGATCCGGCACCGCGAGATTCGCCGCCACTCGCCACGGGCGCCGGCCGGCCAGGCGCAGCCCCTCGAACGCCTGGGGCGAGGTCACTTCATGAACGAGTTGGCGATCGATGTAGAGCAGCGCCGTGCCGTCCTCATCCACCCGTACCACATGTTCGTCCCACAGTTTATCGTAAAGGGTCCTGGCACCCATATCGCCGCCTCGCTAGCAAAATCTTAACCTGTAAGAATAGTCGGGGCGGTGCGCAAACTCAAACAGGAATGGGCACTGGCGACCCGACAGCGCCAGACCGACCTGGAACTACAGGAGAACCAGAAAGTCCTGGACCACTGGCCGCTGCGGCTCTTCCCTTCCCAGATCCTGCAATCGCACCGCTGTGACGGACCGACTCCGCTGCGGGTGTTCCTCGCGCTCCCCGCCAACGGCCCGCGCGACCTGGAAGGGCCGGTGCGCCAGGCACTCCAGCAATTCCTCTCCACCCACTACAACTTCAATCTCGGGGTGCGCCCCATCGAACTCCTGGACGGCGCCTGGAAAGACG
>Ga0247844_1003846_pt1 | contig 21298 bp, 17 predicted proteins | sample LaCtaG_FD_192421 | JGI IMG/M metagenome (GOLD analysis project Ga0247844, IMG submission 192421) | Freshwater microbial communities from meromictic Lake La Cruz, Castile-La Mancha, Spain - LaCruzMarch201714.5m_1 | ecosystem: Environmental > Aquatic > Freshwater > Lake | place: Spain: Castile-La... | reverse complement strand
AATGTCACCTGTTCAATTTGCACAAAAATTATTAAAAGCTTAAGATATTAAGAACAAGGATGGTGTTCTAAGAAAGGGGTCCACTACAGAACGGTCAAAACAGACTGCTTAATTTGCCATTAACTCGAATTTTTGATAAAGTTTTTGATTGACTTCTAAAAAACATATTGATACCATTTAAATATAAATGGCCATTAGGCCGATTGAGAAATCCCGTTTAAAAGCGGGATTTCGTTTTAGTTTAGGAAAGTAATTATTTTTTTCTTTATTTCACCAAATTGTTTAGGTGATAATTTCCCCAACATTCTTTTTAATCTTTTTACACTAACTAATCTTAGTTGTGACAAAATAACATAAGACTTAATATTTTTAAAATTTATACTAAAATAATATTTTAAATTGCCGGGTTGTGTACTAAGCGGCAATACCCAAATAATTCTATTATTGAATTTTTTTATAATTAAAACAGGTCTTTCAAAATTATCATTTTTACCGTCCTCTTCATCACCCAAATTAATTCCCAAAGAACACCACCATAACTCTCTTTCATTTATTTGTAAGAAATTTTCAATATCTTTTTCTAAAACCTTTTTAACACCATTCCATTCGTCAAAATTTTTTGAATAAACTTCCTTGTTTTCCATTTACGAACCATACCAAAACCATTATGAAATCCTGATAAAGTCTTTATAAACCTTACTTTCTCTCCTCAATCTCACCCTTAATCAAACCAAGAATTTCATCGATTTTCATGGCGCCTAAATTGCCGCGGTCTCGACTTTCGAGTGTAGCTGATTCGACTTCGATTTCTTTGTCGCCAATAATTAGCATGTAAGGCACAAGATTATTTTTTGCAGCCCGAACTTTTTTACCAAGGTTTTCGTCTTGTGACATTAATTCAGCACGCACGCCGATTTTCTGAAACTTTTCAAAAATATTTTTAGCGAAATCATTATGATTTTCACGCACTGGAATAATTGCCACCTGCACAGGTGCAAGCCATGTTGGAAAAGCACCAGCATAATGTTCAATTAAAATTCCCATAAATCTTTCTGGAGAACCAACCAGAGCCCGGTGAATCATCACAGGAGTTTTAATTTTTCCATCACTATCAGCATATTCCAAACCAAATCGTTGAGGCATAATGAAATCAAGTTGAATAGTAGAAATTTGCCATTCGCGTCCCAAAGAGTCTTTAGTGATCAAATCCATTTTTGGACCATAGATCGCAGCCTCGCCCACCGCAGTCTCATAATCCAAATTATTATCAATCAAAATTTGCTCTAACAATTTTTGAGATTTTTCCCAAGTTTCAGCTTCACCCAAATATTTCTCACGCTTTTCTGGATCCCAAAGTGACAAACGAATTTTATAAGTCATTTTGTAAATAGCCATGACTTTATTAATCGCGCCCAAAACTAATTTAAATTCTTCAGCGATTTGGTCTTCGCGACAGAAAGAGTGACCATCATCCTGACAGAAACATCGCAAACGAGTTAAACCTGAAAGTTGACCCGGTTGTTCATCTCGGTGCAAATTTGAAAAGTCAGCAATACGAATTGGCAAATCACGATAACTGCGTAAACGTGAAGCATAAATTTGAGTGTGTTGAGGACAGTTCATTGGTTTCAAATAATATTCTTCTTTGGAATAATTTGAAGTAACTAAAAACATATCTTCTTTATATTTTTCGTAGTGACCTGAGACTTTGAATAGTTCGGCTTTATTAATGTTTGGAGTGCAAACTTCTTGATAGCCAATTTCTGCTTGAGCTTCGTTTGAAAGTTTAATAATTTCACGGCGCACTGTCGCACCCTTAAAAGTATATAAAGGTAAACCTGGACCAACTAAATCTGAGAAAACAAACAAATCTAATTCTTTACCAAGTTTTTTATGATCACGCTTTTTGGCTTCTTCTAACATGGCTGCGTAATTTTCTAGTTCGGCTTTATTTTCAAAAGCATAACCATAGATTCGAGTCAGCATTTTATTTTTTTCATCACCTCGCCAATATGCGCCGGCTACGCGAACTAATTTAAAACTATCTGGATCAATTTCACTACAATTTTCCACGTGACCTCCACGACACAAATCTGTAAAGTTGCCAGATTTATATAGAGTTAGAGCTTCGCCCTTATCAGCGATGCCAGCAATTAGTTCAAGTTTATATTCATTACCAGCAAATATTTTTTCAGCCTCATCACGACTTAATTCTATTTTTTCAAAACCTTGCCAAGTTTTAAAAATCTCGCGCATCTTTTTTTCAATACGAGAAAATTCTTTTTCAGAGACAGCTACTGGAAAATCGAAATCATAGTAGAAACCGTCATCGACCGCAGGACCAATAGTTGGTTTAGCGTCTGGCCAAATTTCTAAAACTGCTGCTGCCAATAAATGCGCCAATGAGTGTCTTTTTTGTTCAATTGTTGAGGTCATAATACCGAAATAATACTATAATTGAGACCCTCTGGCAAAGCCATCAAAACCCATTAAGCCCATTTTTTAAAAGCATAAATCGCCGCCAAAAATACCACGATCATAAAAAATAATTCCATATAAAAACATTATACCAGAACCTTAATTTTTGAGATATGAAATAAAGATAAAATATAAATTTGCATAAAAATCTTATTGTGTTATATAATTAACTTGTGTTTGGGTGGGTTTTTACCCTCTCACGGTCATATAAAACCGTAACCAAGCACAATAAAAGACATCAGCCAAAAGCTGGTGTTTTTTATTTGTTAGTCATTTTCTAAATTTCCAGAATGAAGTTTGATCTCTTTATTACTTTTCCAAAACGGAATAATGCTCCAGAAATGTTTTTCTCCTCCTTCTATTTGTTTAACGATAATTTTTAATCTTTTTTGAAAATTACCATCATTTATAATAGACACAAAAGCATAGTAGTCACAATTTTTTAAAATATATTCTTTTTTAGTTTTAGTTTTAACCCTAACAAAAACTTTTTTAGAATGTATTTCCTGTAAGGTATGCGACTGTTTAATAATTTGAGGAGCAAATTTAATATTTTTTAAGCGAATATAAGCATCTTTTCTTTCTCTAGCTTTTATTTTACTTTTAAAGTTAAGATACTCAAAACCTTTTGTGTTAAAAGCAATAGACTCATTAAAATAAGGACAACGAACCTTACCAATATTTTTATAATCACTTTCGGCTAAAATTTTTGCTTTTTCAAAATTTTTATCTTCCACTAATTAAAAATAACAAAAAGTAGATAAAATCTTGTTAAACAAAAGATGAAATTTAAATAAAATCTACGCCTTTCTCTCGTTCAATTTTCTAGCGTTTTCAGTTAAGAATTTTTTACGCAATCGCACATCTTTTGGAGTAATTTCCAAATATTCATCACTTAACATTAAACCTAAAGCTTTTTCCAAAGTTAAATCAAATGGAGGCACCAATTGAATCACCCCGTCAGAACCAGAAGCTCGCATGTTAGTTAGTTGTTTCCCTTTAGTTGGGTTTACAGTCATGTCTTCACCTTTTGTGGTGTAACCAATAACCATACCTTCGTAAATTTCAGCAGTTGGCGCAATATATAGCACACCTCGTTCTTGTAAATTGTTTAGAGAGAAAGCCAACGCTTTTCCAGCAGCCATAGAAATCATTGAACCATATTCAGTTTTTTTAATTTCTCCAGCAAAAGGAGCAAATTTCAAGAAAAGACTTGTTAGAATTCCCTCGCCTTTTGTATCAATAATGAATTCGTTTCGGTAACCTAGTAAACCTCGAGTTGGCACTTCAAACACGAAACGAGTTTGATTTCGATCTTGCTTCATATCTTTCATGATTCCCTTTCGGTTACCAATTTTTTCCATAATAACTCCTGTGAATTCATCTGGCACCAAAATTGTTACCTCTTCAAAAGGTTCATGTTTTCTTCCGTCGACTTCTTTGATAATAATTTCTGGTTGAGAAACAGATAGTTCAAAACCTTCACGTCGCATGTGTTCAAGTAAAACAGCTAAGTGCAATTCTCCACGACCAAAAACTTTGAAAGCAGCACCGTTACTAAAATCGACTTGTAGACCAACGTTAATTTCCAATTCTTTTTCTAGTCTTTCGCGAATTTGGCGAGAAGTTAAAAGTTTTCCAACGCGACCAGCAAAAGGAGAATCGTTAACCATAATATTCAAAGACAGAGTTGGTTCATCAATATGGATAGCTGGCAAAATTACAGTTTCTTCGTGATCAGTTAAAGTTTCACCAATGAAAATATCTGGCAAACCAGCAATCATCACAATGTCACCTGTTTCAGCTTCGTCTTCAGATTTTTTATCAAAACCTTCGAAAGTGAAAAGTTTAGTAATTTTACCTGAATGCATTTTGCCATCTGGGTCTTTAGCATAGACTACGCTTCCGGCTTTAATTTTTCCAGAATAAATTCGACAAATACCCATACGTCCAAGGAAGTTGTCATAAGCCAAGTTGAAAACTTGAGCTTGTAAAGGTTCTGCAGATTTTTTCTCGTCAGAGGCGACGGCTACTTCTTCCAAAATCAAATCAAGTAAAGGAGTTAAATCTTTTAATTCATCTTCCATTTTTAATTTAGCAGTTCCATCACGACCAATCGCATAAATAGTTTTGAAATCTAATTGTTCATCTGTGGCTCCAAGATCAAAGAATAATTCGTAAACTTCATCGTGAGCTTTTTGCACATCGGCTGCAGGCTTATCAATTTTATTTAAAACAAGAATAGGTTTCAGACCAAGTTCCAAGGACTTCTTCAAAACGAATTTAGTTTGAGGCATAGGACCTTCAGCGGCATCAACCACTAATAGAACAGAGTCAATTGATCGTAAAACTCGTTCTACTTCTGAACCGAAGTCGGCGTGACCAGGTGTGTCCAAAATGTTGATTTTAGTGTCTTTGTAGTAAACAGAGGTGTTTTTAGCGTAAATAGTAATACCTCGCTCTTGTTCTAGAGCGTCTGAGTCCATTGAGACAGAACCGTCAGTCATTCCTGTGAACTGCAGAATTTTGTCGGTTAAAGTTGTTTTGCCATGGTCCACATGGGCGATAATTGCGATGTTTCGAATTTGCATTTTTTTAAAATTAAAACGCCCTTGGATGGCGCGAATAAGGCATCAATTAAAGCATATATTTTAATTTTTGGGAAGGGGTGGCGGCAGACTTTATTTTTTATAAGGTAAAGGGAAAAAGACGCTGGTGTGTTTCTTATATTCTTCAAATTCAGGATTGCCTTTTTTGCGATTTTCTAGAAGAGGAATACCTGAAACAAATAGAATTAGAAAAGTTATAGCGACTGGACCAAGAACAGTTAACCAGGCAAACGGTGCAGAAATAGCAATAATCCAAATTCCCCACCACATTGTTACTTCACCAAAATAATTTGGATGACGGGTAAAGCGCCACAAACCGGTTTGCAAAACCTTACCTTTGTTTTCAGGATTTTTAATAAATTGAGAAAGTTGATAATCGCCGACGCTTTCAAAAATAAAACCAACAAGCCAGACAGCGATTCCAACATAATCCAGCACAGTAATTTCTCCACCGAATAAAATACTGACAACAGCCGGCATTACTACTATTAACATCAAGGCACCCTGTAAAATAAATACCTGGAAAAAAGTTCTAGGTAAAAACCACTTGCCCCAATCTTTTCGCCACTGTGCATATCGAGGATCTTCGGCTTTACCTTTGTTGCGCAACAAAATATGAAGAGAAAGTCTGAAAGCCCACATCGCAATTAAAAATAAAACCAAAATATTTCTACCAAAAATATCACCAGAAGATAAGTATGCGTACACAGCACAAATTAAAAATCCTAATCCCCAAGCAATATCAGCAATATCGTTTCTCTTCAAAAAAATTGAAATAATAAAAACAAACGCCATATAAGAAAGAATAGTTAAACCTAAATTTAAATATGTGACAAAAATTAATTCCATATTTTAAGAGAAAAATTTGATAATAAATTTAGTAATAACGGCAACTGTTCCAGTTAAAAGAGAGCCCCAAATTAAATCAACAACTGTCACAATAGCTGGCCAATTTTTTAAAGTAGCTTGATTGGTTAGATCATATGTTCCATAGGCCACCAATCCAAATAGCGCTCCATACAAAAATAATTTTAAATATGAATAATTTCCAGAGAGTGCGGGTGAGACCACTAGAATAATTAGACCGAGAATAAATATTGCGTAGAAAAGAATGACTGGTAACATAACAGGAGCACTGGTCATCAAATGACCAATTTGCTTTTGATAAAAAGGTTTCATCATTAATGTTAACCAAATAAAATCAATAGCGATCATTGTGATTGCGGCAATAAAATAAGATGCAAAAAATATTTTCATAAATTAATTTTACTCTTAAATGCAATAAATTTTATTATTTCTTTTCTGGATCAGTTTCTTGTTTTGGTGCGGCAACTTGAGTGGTACCAGTTTTTTGTCCGGCTTGTTGAGCTTGTTGAATATTTTGATTTAAGAAATCAACAACCTGAGTAAGAGTGACATGATCATTAGCTACTTGATTTCGAAGTTGAAAAATAGTTAAAGCTTGATAAACGAAAACTGTTAGAAAAACCCCAACAATAAAAGAAACAATGACCACTGGTAATACTCTCATTTTTTTAAAATTTAAATTAAACATGATTAATAATTACAGTAATTATAATACAACATACCTTGTAACGCAAAAAATTATTTATTAAATAACTTCCACACAAAATTAAATATTCCCCAAGGTTTTGAATTTGTATTCTCTACTTTTGGAGGTTCTATTACTTCTATAACCAAAGATACTGGAGAAACGTCTGATTTTAATAAATATTTACCGGCATTCTCTGGAGCCACAATTTGAGTAGCTAAAATATTACCTTCTTTAGTAAAATAAATTGTTTTATTTAAATATGAAGCAGTAGCAATGTTATTTATCGGAGAAGATGGCACAACAGAAAGATTAAGCATTTGATTTGGTAATACCCTAACAAGTTCAGATAAACCAGCGGCTCTTGGGTCATAAATTACATAAGTCTCAATTTTTTGACCATTATTCTTTACGACGAAATGACCAGGTGTTTCTTCTGGAGTAGTATCAATAATGACAGGTTTAACAACCAATGAAGCCAAATCTTGATCTGTTCTAATTCCCAAAATTCTAAAGAAGTTTTGGAGCTTTGAAATATTTTGTTCAGCAGTAAATAAAGTGCTTGAAAATGGTGTAAATAAAAATTTAGAAAAATTAGATTGAAAGTTTTTTGGTAAGGTTATTAAAGAAAGAGTGGATGGTACTCTAAAGTTTTGGAATGGATAAGGAACAATGGTATCGCCAACAACCTTTGGTTTAAAATTATTATCAAATAAATTAAAGTTTGGAATTAAACCAAAAATTATTGGCTTAATATTTTTATTAAAAATATTTCTCAGAATACCTCCAATAGAACGAGTAGGATTAGCCGCGGCTGCTGCAGCAGCCCTAGTGCTTGGTGAAATATATGTACCCTGAGTAAAAACTTGTCCAGAAGTCCTGTGACTTGGTGGTGTTGGTGGAATTTCACAATTGATATTAGCATCTGCTCCAGTGTCAGTAATTAAAAGATATCCGGAAGAATCATACAAAGAAATATTTCCTCCGTTTCCACCATAACCACAACCAGAGGAATCTCCACCAACAGCTAAAAGAAGTGTGTTTTCTTGAACAGCATAAGAATTAGTAATGTTTACTTCCCCAGCATCTCCACCATTTTGTTGAGGATCTCCACCGTTTACTGTCACAACACCCGTAGAAGAGGTGGCAATATTAATAATTCCCCCTTTTCCACCATCAATAGTAGGCGTGCCATCTCCTCCAATAGCGGTAGTTGTTCCCGTGACAATAATATTTATCAAATTAAAATTATAAGCATCTTCTCCGCCATACGCTCCATTACCAGAAATATTTCCATTAACGGTGTGGCTGGCTCCGTCCAAGGTACTACTGCTGACTGCCAAGAAAATATCATTAGTCAAATTTGAAGGTAAAGTAGTCGAAGCAAAAAGCACAATATTTTCACCCGATATTGGAGTTCTACCTAAATTAATTTCGAAGGTCGTATCAGTAAACCAGTTAGCTAAATTATTCCAAGAATAATCTCCCGCCACATTATTAAAGGCTCTGCCATTTGGATAAGAATAATAAGTCACCGTATGACCGTCAGTGACTGTGCCAGCAAAAGCCGAAGTCACAGAATTGTAGGCCTTAACATTACCATCAACAATTCCTGCCGCATTTGTCGATGAATCACTGAAATAAGCGTCTCCGAAAACTTTTCCAAGATTAGCACTAGTGTTATTAAAGAAAGCTTTACCTTTTAAGGAACCCATGTTTCTACTTGAATCATTAAAAATCCAACGGGTAATTAAATTTCCTGCGTAATCATAAATATTTCCTGAGACACCATTTGCATTATTAGTATTAGTACCACCGAAATCTGTATTGCCCGAAAATGTTACTGCACCATTTGTTGCTGAAAGATTACCGAAAATTAAATTTCCGTTTACTATGCCGGCGTTTGTCGCTGAATTATTTAAAATCACATTCCCGTTGACGGTTCCTGAGTTTAGAGAAGTACCATTAAAAGTGCTGGTGCCAGTGACTATGCCGGAATTTGTAGAATTAAAATTAAAGACAAAGCCACCAGAAATATTTCCGTTGTTAGTAGTATTAAGAGCCACAGTTACTGGTGTTGTAGTGCTATTAATAATAGAGCCGCCAACGTTATTAACCAAATTTCCAATAAATCTGCCACCATTAATCACTCCGCCAGATTGAATAGTGGTATCACCAAAACTACTTTTTGTATCGCTAGTCAAAATTCCATTCACAGTAATGGCCCCACTTAATGTGGACGATGACACAGTTATATTATTAAAACCTGAGACAGTGCCGGTGGCCGTAATATTTTCCAGCACAATATTAGTAGTGCTGCCAGTCAGATTTCCAACATTGTAAAAGTGCCCAGCCCCATCATCGCCTCGCAATGTTGTTGAAGCCGTGGCCACACAATTTCCAACATTAGAAGTTAAATAATAATACGCGTGAGATGATTCATCCAAAGATGTAACACAATCTGTATCTACTGGCTGAGTATTATCATAGGTAAACAAAATAGATTTTTCCGTAATATTATTGTGAGCGTCAGTACTTCTCAAAAATATTGTATGAGAAGTATTAGCACTTGGTCTTAGAATATCGCTACCATTATTTGCACAAGAAACAGAAGTATAGTTTCCACCATCTATTTTATACTGACACAAAACATTAGTGCCCCAAGAAATTATCGGCTTCCATTTAATATTTGTTCCAGCTGTTGGCGAAGTGATATTTAAAATAGGATTGGCCGCCGCTCCGGAACTTATTAAATTATTCCAAGCAGAAAAGAAACCATTATTCAAAGTTTGGAAAGTATTAGTGATGAAAGAATAAGTCGCTCCTGAAAGGTCGACACTCGCCCCGTTGATCGCCTGAACAATCCAATGTACTCCGTTATGAGTAAAATCTTTGACTACCACAAAAATTCCAGCATTGTACTGACGAGTAATATAACCAGTAACCGTGCCAGTATTTTCTGTATCAGGACCAGTAAAAGTCGCATTCCCAATAATCGTGCCTGAATTGGTAGAAGAAGCATTGAAAAGCACAGCATCAGTAGAGGTACTGGAAACAATTAAAGTGATACCGTTATCAGAATTATTTTGAAAAGTGGCAGTTCTCACGAAAGCCGTAGCAGAAGTATTGGTTAAATTACTATAAATAATCACATCGTCTCCCGAAGTAGGAATAACTGGCGAATGAATAGTAAAGGCTGCATCTGTCCACCAGTTCAAAATATCATCCCACTTACCAGTGACGCCGTGACCAACTGCTGTATCATTAAAATAAAGTCCGGCATAATTGTGATAAGTCACCTGACCATTTGTTATACCACCTAGAGGCCGAACAACTGGGGAATAAACCTCAGAATTTCCTGTCACAATTCCCAAGTTGGTTGAGGTGTTATTAAAAGTTGCATTACCCTGAACTGTTCCTGAAATAATATTCGAACTAGTATTATTAAAAATTGCATTCCCTTTCAAAATTCCAGAGTTAGTGGAAGAAGCATTGAAAATCCAAGAGGTGATTTGTGCATTAGCAGAATCATAAACATTACCGTTAACATAACCAGTGCCTCCGAAATTTGTCGTGCCAGCAAAACTAACTGCACCGCCGGACGCAGTATACATATTGAAACGAGCAGTACCTGTAATTGTGCCCGAGTTAGTTGATGAAGCATTTAAAATAGCATTACCGTTTACTGTTCCAGAGTTGGTAGACGAAGCGTTAAAAATAAAATCACCGTTAATAATATTGTTGTTAGTAGTTTTTCCAGCCCCTGAATTACCAAAATTAATTGTGCCATTGTTTACAACATCCCCCACAAAAGAAACTGAACTGGTGGCGACACTGGCTCCAGCATTAATTGTAGTATTGCCCAAAGAACTAGAACCGTCACCATTTAAAATTCCAGTGACACTCACGGTCCCTAAAATATTTGAAGCATTATTTACAGTCAAAGCTCCAGGAGTGGCGCCCGTAGTCGAAACTGCTCCAGTCACATTAAGATTTGAAAGAGTGACGCCGTAATTATTAGAAGTAATATCTCCAGTCAAAGTATTGCCTGCTCCGCTTAGAGTTACTCCTGAGTGTAAAATATTACAACTTGAAGTAGAGTTGCTTGATAAGTTATAAGCCCCGGCAAAATAAATTGTGCCACAACTATTTATGGAGCCGGGAATTATTGGAAAATCTCCACCAATATATGAACCCAGATCAACAGAGTTTATAATAAAATTTGTTAGAGCCGAAAGAGTAGTTGAGCCAGTTGTCAGGGCACCAGAATATAAAAGACTCAGCGTTTTTGCGGTATAGGTTTTATTTGAAAGATCTAAATCTACCCCAGACAAAGTCACAACTCCGCCGTTACCGGCAGTATTGCCACTACCTCCAGCCGAAGTTATTGAACCAAGAGTTGAACTTGAAACAAAAACATTTCCTCCATCACCACCCACTCCACCAAAATTATTACTACCATTAGCATTTATTCCCCCACCAAAACCTGAAAAAATAATATTTTGAATAGTGGTAGTGCCATAACCATTGACGCCACTGGTGCTACTGGTCGCCACCACGGCATAATTTGTGTTTCCTGATCCCGCGGTCACAGAAAATCCTGCGCCATCAATGGTGACATTGTTGGCAGTGATAAGAAAACATGAACCTGAAATCTCAGAAATATTTGAACCGAGCGTATAAGTTCCTGCGGTATTTATCTTTCCACAAGAAGTGATGGTGCCAGGAGCAAGCGGAAGAGAATTGGTATTCCACAAACCAATTTGGTTTGGTGATACAGATCCTGAAAGAGAGAAGTTGGTGGAAGTCGATTGATCCCCCGCTCCAAAACCTGAGTTGGTGATGGTGAAGTTGGTGGAAGTGGCTTCATCAGCAAAAACCGAAGAAAATGGAGACAGCAAGATCGCCAGAGTTAAAAAGATACTGAAATATTTTTTAGCTAAGAAAAACATGTAATTTATAATTTATTTTAACATTTGTGTTACGAGTGCCACCATTTTTTCTTTGTGATTTGGATTACTTTCTGCAATCAAAAGCGTAAGAGCGGTAAGTGCGCTTGGGTTTATATTTCTGGCTTTCTTTGCTTTAGCTTTTCTCAAAAACCAAACAAAGGCAAAAGCTCCGGAACGTTTGTTACCGTCAACAAAGGGATGATTTTTTACCATAAAATACAATAGGTGGGCAGCTTTTTCTTCTACCGTTTTATATAGCTCCTTACCTCCAAAAGATTGCATAACATTTCCAACAACTCCCTCCACGTTTCCCTCAGCTCTTTCTTGTGCAAAAATATCTGTAGCTTCTGCTTTTTTTAGTAGCTCAGTTCTTAGATTTACAATCGCCTCTTTTAATTCTCTACCGGTAAGTTTTACAGTTTTTTTTGTTGTACCAATAATAGAAAGAGAGTCTTTGTCATAAGCATCGAGCGACATCCAGGTACTAGAAAACTCTTTCACCAATTCCAATACTGTTTTTGGGTCTAAAATAATGTGTTCTGGCAACAGGTTTTGAATATCTGCCACAGATTTCATAAAAGCTTCGTAATTTTTTGAGATTTGCTTGCGATTTATCGTATACCCTTTTGTAATATGTTCCCGAAGAGTTTTTGTGGCCCACTGACGGAACTCAGTTGCTGTTTTTGAATTAACACGATATCCAATAGATATAATTGCGTCTAGGTTATAATATTGTGTTTTATATTTCTTACTATCGCCTGCAGTATGTTCCAAAATGGAACATACTGATCTTTCATCAAGCTCTTTTGAATCAAAAATATTCTTAAGGTGTTTTGTTATGGCGGGACGTTGTACATTAAACAGACTAGCAATCTGCGCCTGTGTCGCCCAAATGGTTTCTTTTGACAAATCACCACGAAGCTCAATGGCTCCGTTTTTTGCTTGGTAAATTACTAAATTGTTTTTCGAGATCTTATTTTTCATTATTGAATTATAACAAAACTAAATAAACTTACTCTGTTGGAGTAGTCTCTGGAGAGTTTTCGGTAGAAGTTTGTGGAGTTTCAACTGGGGTTGGCTCTGGTGTAGGTTCGGGAACCACCTCCGGAGCCACAACTTCTGGTTCTGAAACTGGGGTTAGCTCTGAAATAGTTTCCTCAGCAGTTGTAGTAGAAGTTTCTGTTGGAACAACCACAGAAGAAGTTTCCTCAACAACAGAGGCCGAACCACCAGACCCTATCAAAATCTGCTTGAATTGATCTTTGCTTACACAAATATCATCAACACAAACTTCCCCCTGGATATGTAATTGATCACCACCCACTGAAAACCACTTTGAAATATTAGCAACCTTCAACGCCAAATCTTTAATGGCACCTATGACCACAGAAATCAACTGATTATAATCAAGGGTTCGTTGATCAGAGAAATTGGCTGTAGCTACTTTTGACACAGCGTTTGGAATTATTTGCTCAACGTCTTGAGCAAGGAAACCAAGCACCGGCTGTCCATCTGGATCAGATTTCCATTTGAATGAAACTGGTTTAAGTTGGGTAACGAGATTAAGAGCCATTCCTGAATCAAGCTCAAACTGAACATCTTTCAAACGAGCATCGGAAACAGCATTAAATTCTGGAGCCAATATTCTACCCTGAGATCTAATAGAATATGAATTAGTACCAGCCGAAGTTCCAATAGTTCCAGTGGAATTCAAGAAGCCATAGGTTTGGTCAGAACTAACTGTACTGTAAACATCAAGAGGAAAAGCGGGTGTTGTGGTGCCAATACCCAAGTTACCCGAAGTAGTAAGATTGGTTACTCCCAACTCTTGTGTTTCTAATTTTCCAGAACTGACATATTGAAGATATCCAACAACACTAGCTCCGGATTTCCATTGATATCCCAGTCCAGCTGTTCCTGGAACATACACATTTCCAGTATGGATTTTAACTGAATTTCCACCAGACACAAAAGTAATTCCATTATTTACATCATTCCAAATTCCTTCTACGGCAGAATATGAATTAGGAAATCTAATAACCGGATAAGAATCTGAACCATTTGAAGAAAAAGTTAATACTCCATCTAATGTCTGTGAGCCCGCTGTTACATTTCCATTCGCACCAATAGTAAATAATCTTGCGTTTGTTGAAGAAGAAACTCTAAAAATATCGGCAGAACCTGAGGTGCCATAGAGGTCGAGTTTTACTGAAGGGGTGGTGGTGCCCACCCCCACATTTCCACTCGTATCAATAGTCATTCTTGTCGTACTTCCTGTTAAAAAGTTAAGTGCTCGAGCCAAACCTGTACCCGCATTTTCTGTTCCAATATTTAAAGCATTGCTTGTCCATCCAAATATTGCACGCTCGTAATTACTTACATTGGTATAAGTGTTATAAATACGAAAGTTTTGAGCAGTGGTGCCATTTCTCTGACCAATGATATTCGAAGAGTTATCCCTATGTAAATATGTATCGGCGGCATTAAATGTTGTACCGGATGAGTTAGAAAAACCTAAAAAGTTAGATACTTCTACACCATTGAAACCTGTGCCTCCGCTTCCCATAATACCAACATTACCGCTTCTGTTCCAGATCTTCACACCATTGGTATCAAGGTAATAGCCAACATTAGTATTCTTAACAAGCTTAAATTTACTGCTTCCTCCAGCTTGCAAATCAATAAGCATCGATCCTGCAGCCGAAGTGGTGTCGGTGACATTTAATTTGAGAGCTGTTGGCGTTCCTGATGTGTTCCAAGTTTGTGCAATATTTAAAGCCGAGCCAGCAAGCGAGCCAGAGCCTGCAAGAGTGTTGTCAAAGATGTCGAGTTTAGCGGAAGGGGTGGTGGTGCCGATGCCAACATTTCCTCCTGCTGTCACAGTAAACAGAGAGTTTCCGGATGAATCTTGAATATTGAAGAGGTTCGCTACTTGTCCTGCTAAACCTTTGATAGTCATTGCTACTTGATTGATGCCAGTAGTGATTGCAGAGATGAGAGAGTTGGTAATTGGAGTAGTTGTACCAAATGATGATTGTGCTGTTCCACTAACACGTTCAGTTACTTTAGAAAAAGCAGATGCGGTAATTGAAGAACGTGGTGAAAGAGTTTCAAATGTAGAGTTGTCACTGGAAATTTCTACTTGTAAATAAATATTTTTGTTGGTATTAAAATCGTAATCTAAAGTATCTGGATAATCATTAGCCACATCACCAATGTTTACACTGAAAACTCCCTGTCTCACAGTAAGTGATGTAGCGGTGGGAGCAGAAGATGGCCAGAGTTTGGTACCTGCTCCTACCGTTGCACTATCCCAGAATGAAAACTTGAAATAGTAAGGTGTTCCAGCTCCACCCAAGAGATTACCACCAGAATCTGAAAGATGACCCTGATATGAGATAATACTGGGCACTCCACTTTCAGCATAAACAAAGTTTGTTGAGGCTAAAATCAGTAACAGAAATATTGATACTTTACAAATAAAATATTTATTTATTTTTTTACCAAACAGCATTGTTCTTGCCTTTTATTTTAACATTTTTTTGATTTTTAAAAAGCTGTTTTTAGACAGGTTTGTGGATTATGGAAGGTAGAAATAATTAATTTAGAAATTTCAAATAATTATCTTTATTTATTATCTCCAAGTCTACACTTTGGTCTGTGTAATTTTCCAACCATAATTTGGGAGTTTTGCCCTTTTCTTTATTCCACTTGCACTCAAAAGGAAACAATTTACCTTCTGATTCAATTACAATATCAATTTCTTCGCCAGTATGAGTCCTCCAAAAATAAAAATTATCGAACTTTCCTGCAAGATTACTTTTTTTATAAAGCTCCATAAATACAAAATTTTCCCAAATAGCCCCTATATCGTTCCTATTTTCTAGGGAATTAAAATTGGAAATAGCAGCATTACGAACTCCATTATCTAAGAAATAATACTTTGCTTTTTTTGATATCTCGTTGCGTAAATTCTTACTAAATCCCCTGACCCTTTTTACCACAAAAATTTTCTCGAGCAGATCTATGTAACGGACAACGGTTTTCACGTTTGTGCCTACTATATTTGCAATTTCGTTATATGAAACTTCGTTTCCAACTTGAAAAGCCAAACACTTTGTGATTGATAAAAGAAGATCTGGTGATTTTATCTTGTCTAAAACCATTATATCCTTGAAAAGATATGACGAGATTAATTCTTTAAGAATCAATTCTTTCTTTTTAGGGTCATTTTCTAGTAGAATTTCTGGATAAGAACCATATATTAGAAAATCATCTAGATGGTTTTTAAGTTCAAATGAACCGAAACTTATTTCAGATTGAGATAATGGTAAGATCAATATTTCAAAATGTCTCCCTGTTAATGGTGCACCAACTTCTTGAGAAAGACCAAAAGACGACGAACCTGTTAAAATAATATTTTTCTCTGGATATTCATCAATGATCATTTTTGTTCCAAGCCCAACTTTTGGAATTTCTTGGGCTTCATCTATGCCAATAACATCATATGATTCGGCGAAAGAAAGTATTTTGGCTCTCTGTTCTGATTCATAAATCTTACGGATATCAATATCATCCCCTGTGGTGTATAACACTCGATTATTTTCAGCTTGAAGATATTTTTTTAAAAGAGTGGTTTTTCCAACTCGTCTAGGACCGTAAATAACCAAGACGCGCTTGGGTGTTATTTTTTCTTCTATATTTTGTTTTCTTTGAAAATTCATGAATATATAATATCCTAATACTAAAATTATGTCAAATATTGGTATTGATAATACTAATATTCTTGCTTTTAACGCCTATTTTGAGGCTTTTCACTAAAAATCTAAACTATAAGCAGCTTTTGGCGTTATAAAATTCTATAGCATTAGGTGAGGCGCCGGCCTTAATCTCGGCAAATCTGGCAGTTCCAAGCTTTCCTTCTAAACAAGTTTGCTGTGTGGCGGTGATAGTGGTTGGTAAAGTGGTTGGATCTATGCCGAAACTTTGTAAAGTTTTCTTTTGAGCGTCAGAGAAAGAAAAACTAACATTCTCGCTAGAATTATTTTGGTTTTGTTCAGAACTTTTTGCGGCTTCGGTTTTGACTGTATTTGTAGTTGTATTACTACCAAAAATTAAAGGTTTTAAATTAAGGGGATCAAAGATAAATAAGTAAATTACAAATAAAATAATAATCGAGAAGATAACACCTAAGGTTACGAAAAATACATTAAGAAATTTTTTCATGACTTAATTATAGCACTTATATACAAAATATATTTCAAATAAAAACAGCACCCAATAACAGATGCTACTCCTACCTTAATTCAAGATTATTTTAGTGAACTATATTCATATTGCAGATTGAAACATCAGCCAGGTTCTTTGGTTAAGGCCTTGCAGGCTTTGGCTTCAGAGAATCTGAACTTGATTCAAATTCATTCTGTGCATATTGCTAATCATTCTTATGACTTCGGAATTGAAATAGACGTACCAGAAAATCAAATTGCTGGTATAGCAGAAGCCATGAAAAAATTCGAAGGTTGTGTTGAAAAGTTTTTGTTATTTGGACCTTTCGAAGTTCTTTCACGTTAAAAAACAAAGGTCTCACATTTTCATGTGAGGTCTTTTTATTTATTGTTGGCTGCGGGACAGGGATTCGAACCCCAGTTTTTCGCTTCAGAGGCGAACGTGCTACCACTACACCATCCCGCAAAATATTTAATATTTTCTAAATTTTATCATCCTCACTGCTTCCTGTACTTCTTTTTTTCTGGAAAGTTGAATTTTATCAGTACTCCTGTGGGGGTGAAAACCAACTTTTTCCATCAGATTAAAAACATTGTCTAACATAGACTTATTAACATTTGCAAAAATAAGTTTATGGGTATAAGTCTTTTTATGAAAATTTAAAGAACCTTCCGCCTCATATAAACCGCGGAGGTACCTCAATATATACTTTTTTTCTAAAAAAATCCATTTTGGAACATTTATCACTAGATTTTTCCTTGCTCCAGAAGGAATACCCATTCTTTCACTTATATATTTTTCATAGAGACCTATTTTAGTAGAATTACTTTGATTACTATTGATAATATACGGAATCTTACCAAATACTTTTTTCATAATTACAGCATAGCGATTTATGAATCCAAAATTATTTGCATTTGATGTCAACCTTAATTCTTCAGTCCTTGGGTAAACACAAATATGCCCATCTCCAAGCACAACACCTATCAATTCAGCCAAATCTCCATCTTTTTTTAATTTAGGATAGACTGATTTTATTTTCCCCTCTTTTTTCATCCTTTCCCTCCAAATACTAAAATTATCAAGTTTTCGATGCTTCATTGTCTCAGAAATTTTTCTGACTGAAACATTTGTTTCTTTTTTTAAACCTTTACTCCAATTGCTCGGCATAACAATATTATAACGGTAAATCTTGTTTTATCCTACCATTAGACGATCTGGCAATATCTAAATAATATATATCTTTAATAGCAAAATAACAAATAAAAAAGGTGGTGCACTTTCGTGAACCACCTAAGTCTTAAAGACCAAGCTTCCCTTTTATTTTTTTCCAATCGAATGACAGGAAATCAGAGTGATCGCTTTTCGCTAACCAATCAAACAACCTGATCCTGTCGGTGACAGTTCCCATTGGCTTTTCAATACTTCTATCTGCTAATCTTTGTAGCTCAGCAAAAGTATCAGCATTCCCTTTTGAAAAATGTCTGCGCAAAGCCTGACACAAAGGTTTACTGACTGGAGTGGCCATCTGTTCAACTTCATCCAAAGTAAAGCCAGAATTTGCCACAGCTTCGCCGAAGGTGACCAAAAGCAAATGCGGAACACTTTGAACAATGTCTTCCCTTTGATTGTGTCTCTCGAAAGAAATTTCCTCTCGAACACCCCCAAACAAAAGACAGAAATCGGTATACCACCTGTAATTTTCTGGATTATTAATTTTCTCACAAATCACAGAGACTTTGACATCATCAGTAAGTGGAGAATTATTTTCAGGCGGAGCAGACATAGGATGAATCATCACCACGTCACACACCGCCGAATTTAAAATTGGTCCAACTTCTTTTTTGGAAGTAGTCAGATCAATAATTAACGAGTCAGAACTTATCACAGCCACCACTTCTTCAATTACTTTTCGCGAAGCGCTCATCGAGGCACAATTAATGATGACTTGAAATTCTGGCACAAGTATTTCAATCGGATCAACCGAATCTTTTTCTGTACCAAAAACACAATTCTCACCAAAATTATTTTCCAACCTCCTTGTTAACCACGATCCATACGCGCCTTTATTCCCAATTATCAACGCTTTCATTTTCCTCCTCCTTTGACAGAGAGGTCTGATTTGTACGAACCAAGAATCAGAATTTTTTCGGCAAAAGTGCTCAATCTTTTGAGAATCCTGCGACCCTCAATATTTCGAACACTCTCATCGAATTCTTTATAAAAAGCATAGACACCGGGATCACCTGTTGGGATCGAATGTTCGGTCGTAATATTTACCCGACCGGCACTGACTGACCAACTAGCATTTGTCGCGGAACCAGGTTCATCACGCAAATAATAAAGGACGGCGGTTTTGTTCTCACAGTAATTAAATGCCGGCTTCTTTTTACTCAGTATATGAAACCGAGTTTTATTAGCCGAGAAATCATTAAAGTTTTGATCCAAAACTAATCCATCATTTTTCATGGCGCAAAAAACCGAACAGATTGCCGCATCGCCCACTTCTTTCATTTCACTGATTGAAGCAGCGGTACTGGATGTTGGAATCGTTTCAATCTGAATTTTCTGAACCTGGATAAGCTTCTGGATGTTTTCACCGCACTGACCAAGAGCTTGAGGATGAGAAAAAATCCTTCTGATTTTTTGCCCAGCACTTTCTGGCTTAATCACTAAACAGTGCTGAACTGGTAAACCATATTCTCCACAAACGTGAAGAGGACCGCGCATAATTTGTTTTTGCGTCTGATCCATGGCTTTTCTCCAATAACCAATAACTTCTTCCACCAGACCCCTGGTAGAGTTTTCAATGGGTATAACCGCAATAGATTGTCCATCAGGATCTTTTTCCAAAGCCTGAAGAACTGCTTGATTTCGAGGATGAAAAACAAAAACACAGTTATCTGTCTCTGTGAAAAGTTTTGAAGCAACCTCGTGACTGTATGTCCCAATAGGACCAAGAATGTGAATGTTCATTGTTTTGTTTGTTCTAACAAAAAACACTACACTCTTATTTTGTGGCTGTCAAAAAATTATTTTAAAGATTTTAGAAAAGCTAGGCCACCATACAATCCACCAATTGAACCAAGTTCAGCAATTTTAATAACAGGTAAACTTGGATGGATTTTCATAATAGCTGAAATTTTTTCAGTTAAAATGTCTGCCTTCAAATCGTTAGACATTGAGCCTCCAACAACCAAAACATCTGGTGACCAGTGCAAAATAGAATTGTGCAAACCAACAGCAATCACGTCCACAATTGGTTCCCAATTTTCTGTCTGAGCCACTTCCTTTGGATGCATACCAAATTTTTTCTGAACAAAAGTTCCTGATGCTAAATCTTCAAAATTTTCTTTTGTTGCATGATTTAAAATTTGAAAACCTGGTTCAAAACCAAATTTGTTTTCGTGATATTTTCCATCGATAACATTTACTCCGCCAATACCCGTACTGATTGAAATATAAACAACATTAGAAAATCCTCTACCTGCGCCAGCAGTCGCTTCACCTAAACCAACAATACTTGTATCGTTTTCTAAATAAACAGTTGTTTTAAGTTTAGTTTCCAAAATTTCTTTGATTGGTAAATTCTGCCAAGATTGTAAATGAAAAGATTTTAATAAAGTAGAATGAGCAGAATCAAGAACGCCGGCAATACCTGCACACACTGCCAAAATTTCCTGTCCTTCGCTGACTGATAAAATATTTTCTCCAATTAAATTTAAAGCCGTAATGGCATCTCCTGGAGTTTCAAAAATAATAGGCTCATCAAATTTTTCCAAATCTGTTGTGCGCGCAATTCTAGTCTTGGTTCCCCCAATATCACATACAAAATAATACATAAATAATATTATAACTTATTAACCTCTTTTATATAATCCCACAACTCTGGATAACCATTAAGCTTTAAATAGTACCACCATTCAGCTCCCCATAAATATTGTTCAGTGAAGCCGGTTTGTGAAGCAATGTTCAAAACTGTCTTAGCTCTACTGACATTCATTTTACTCAATTGTTCTGAAAAAGCTGTATTGATAATCGGTTTTATTAACCAGGGTTCAATAGAAATCTCAATTAAATAAGTTGGTTTTTCTCCATGAAATAATTTCATCAAGGCTAATTTATAACGATAAGAATTATGACTCATCACACTTCTCACGTCTTCAAAAATAGGGTTGGCTACATAAACATAAAAGGTAGATCCGAACTGATCGCCTCGACTATACGCCGCATTCCAAAAACTTAATTCTCCGGAATCAGTAATTAAAATTGGGGTACGAAAATCTAATTCTTTCACCGAAGCAATTTCTTTTTCTAAAATATTTTTATCAAACTTACCACAATATTGTTTAGCGTAAGTAGTTAAAAATGGTTCATTCTCTATTTGCCAAACTTTAACAACTTCTTCATCTTTGTAACGTACCACAGTCTCCCTTACGAATTTTAATAAAGCTTCTTCTTGTTTTTCTTTTTCTAAT
>Ga0247844_1003842_pt1 | contig 21315 bp, 24 predicted proteins | sample LaCtaG_FD_192421 | JGI IMG/M metagenome (GOLD analysis project Ga0247844, IMG submission 192421) | Freshwater microbial communities from meromictic Lake La Cruz, Castile-La Mancha, Spain - LaCruzMarch201714.5m_1 | ecosystem: Environmental > Aquatic > Freshwater > Lake | place: Spain: Castile-La... | reverse complement strand
ATTTGAGAAAAAAACATAATTTTTTTTGAGAAAAAAAAGCGTGCTCAATTTGAGAAAAAAAGGCGAGCTCAATTTTATAAAAAAACAGAATATATTTTTTTTAAACATTTTTGTTTTTTTATGTTTAGGAAAAAAAATATTTAAAGAAATTATAATATATATATTATATATAAAAATGAATAATAATTTTGAAAATAATGATTTTAGCGATTTTGAAAATAATGATTTTAACGATTTTGAAAATAATGAGGAATGTTATTTAATAGAATGTAATTTAATAGAAGCATTTACATTTTTAGATTTTGGTGAAGATGGTTTAAGTCAAATTATTAAATGTATAAATGAAATAAATAAAATATTTAATAATATAAAACAGTCTCAAATTTTAGAATTAAAGGAGTTGATTAGAATAATAGAAAAAATGGATTCTATTGCTATTAAAAACGAAGATTTTGAAGAATTTCTAACAAACTTAAAAAAGAAAATTGATTTAAGATTAATAAAATAAATTATAAATTATAAATTATATAAAATTTTTTATTTATTATTTAAAATTAATAAATTTTTTTTTTTACAAAATTTTTAAAATAAAAATATTTAAAGATAATAATATATATTTTATTATATATAATAAATGAATCAATATTTTAAATTAATAAACAATCAAATTAAAAAAACAGAATATAAATATATAAAAATATTAAAAGAAGAAATAGAAATATATGAGGGTAATTATTCAATAAATGAAATAATTATACATGTTTTTGATTTATATTTAAAAAAATTAAATAAAAAAATATATTCTAATATAATAGAAAATTATAAATTTAATTCATTAAAAATAAAAAATATATATTATTTAGAAAATATGAATTTAAAAAATTTTAAAAATAATAATTTTATTAAATTTATAAATCAGAAATTTGAAAATATAAACATTAATAATTTAATAGAAAAACTTGAACAAAATTTTTTAAAATTTATTAATGAATTATATGAAATAAATTATAAAAATTCTATATTTTTATTTTTTTTAATTTCTGATTAAATAAACTATTAATTTTAATTATATAAAAATATAATTAATTTTAATTTATTAAAAAAATTCAATTTTAATTAAATCCGCTTTAATAATTTTTAACCGGTTTTTTCGTAATTTTTCACGTGCATTATAAAAAATAAATTGATAATCATTATTATTAGAAATAATAAAATTTTTAAAATCATATCTGTTTTTATCAGTTGAAACACATTCATATATTGCATCAATTTGAATATTTCCTATATCAGACATAAAAATATAATCTAAATTATTTCTTATGGTGCTTCATATTAAACCTTTACAATATTGCACACTACAAATTGTAGTTATTAAATGATGACGTCCTAAAGTTGATAAATCATTTAAAACATTTGATTTTTTATTTAAAATCACATCATCTAATATTAATAAAACTGAAAAGGATTTATTATTTTTTCTTTTTTTTTCTGTATAATTCATTATTTTTTTTATTTGATTATCAATATTTTTAAATTTAAAATGACATTCTTTAGGTATAAAATCATAATCGCCTGTAAATGTTGAAGTTTCTGAAAATATAAATATAGAATCATAATCAAATTTATTATATAAATTATAAACAATATTTTTAGTTAAAACTGATTTCCCACTATTTCTTTTTGAACAAATTAAAGTGAATGAATGTTGTATTAAATCTAAATCATTAATTTTTAAAATTTCTTGCTGTTCTTTTTCTACCATATAATAATATTATATAAATATTTTAATAATAATATAAAATTATATTAATATTTTCTTTTTGTAATTCTAAATTAAAATTATTATATATTTCTATTTTTTCAGTTATTTTAAAATTAGTTAATCCATCATTTTTTAATATAATTAATTTACTGTTTTGTGTGCTATAATCCACTATATGATATTTTAAAAATTTTAATTGTTCCCATTGTAAATTTTCTAAAATGTATAAAGAAAAATTATTATTTTCTTTATCTAAATAATAAATGATTTTTTCTACCATATAATAATATTATATAAATATTTTAAAAATTTTCATTTAATTTAAAATCAATTATTTTATTATTTCATTTCTGATATTCTCAAACTTTTCTTTCGAAAAAATTAGTTTTTCCTTCCATTGATATCATTTCCATAAAATCAAACGGATTTTTTGAATTAAAATATTTAGGTTGTTTTAATTCTTGTAATATTTTATCAGAACAAAACCGCACATATTCACACATTAAATCGCTGTTTATTCCTATTAAAGAAACTGGCAGGGATTCTTTTACAAATTCAATTTCTAATTTTACAGCTTCATTAAATATATTTATTATTTCATTATATAATAATTTATTATTTAATAATTCATAAATTAATATTAAATGTCTAACATGTTGCGATTCATCGCGGCTAATTAATTCATTTGAAAAACATAAACCAGGTAAAAGATTACGTTTTTTAAAATAAAAAATACTTGCAAATGAACTACAAAAAAAAACTCCTTCTATGCAAATAAATGCTATTAATCTTTTTGAAAAAGTAATTTTTTGATTCATATATTTATCACAAAATTCTTTTTTATGTTTAATTGTTTTTGAGTTTTCTATACCATTAAATAAATTTATTTTTTCATTTTTATCTTTAATTAAAGTATCAATTATTAAATTATAAACTTCTGAATGTATTGACTCCATAAATATCTGATTTGATAAAAAAAGCCGTGATTCTGATATATTTATTTCATTTAAAAAATTAGATGCTAAATTTTCCATAACAATTAAATCAGATGCTGCGAAAAATCATAAAACATTTGATATATAATATTTTTCATTTTGGTTTAATTTATCATTAAAATCCTTTATATCTTGATATAAATCTATTTCTTCAGCTGTCCAAAACATGCTAATACATTCTTTATATAATTTATATATATTATTATGTTTTATTGGAAAAAGTGAAAATCTGGAATTATCTATTTTTAAAATTTGTTCCATATAATATTATTAAATAAATAATTTAATAATATAATATTTTGTTTTTTGTTTAATCAATTATGTTATTCTTGATTTTGAATAAATCAAAATTTTTTTTATGTTTTTGTGAATAATAATGATTATGTTTATTGTGATATAAAAAAGAGCATTTACAAATATGACACTCTATTTTTTTCCCTTTGTTTTCTTCATATTTTTTTCTTTTTTGTTCTAATATTTTATCTTTATTAAGTTCGTAATATTCACGCATAAATTTTTTATTATATTCTTTTATTTCCTCTTTTTTTTCTAACTGTCTTTTTTTAATTTGTTCTAATTGTGTTAATCCTGTATAAGCACTATACTTATTACAATTCAACTCATCATTTTTATATAATTTAATATATTCTTCTTCATGTTTACTTAATTCCTTTCTAGAAATATCATAATATTTTTTTATTATTTCATAACTACAATTATTAATATTTTTATTTTGTCTTCTTAATTCAACATAAAACGGTTTATTATAACTTGGTAGATTTTCATTATAAAAATCGGATTTATGATTTGAATGACGCTGTTTTTTATTGGTAGTTGAACCAATATAATAAATTCCAGTTTCTAATTCAGTATATTTATATATAACACATTTAGGGTGAATTATATCATATTTGTTTATTTTTTGATTTATTTCAATATTTTCCATATATTCATTTATATTAAAATTTTCTTAAATAATTATTATATTTTTTCTAAATTATAATATATATATAATGAGTTACGATACAGTAAAAAATGACAAAGGTTCAGCTTTTTTTAATTTTCAAGTCAATAAAGAAATAGATTTTTATTCATTTAAAAATCTAGGTAATTATTATAACATGCCACTGCATCAATATAATAATATTAGTCATGTAAATATTGAATCACATGATATTTTACCAAAAAATTCATATAATAATGTTCCATTTGTAAACGGGGAAAAAGTAGATTTTGAACTAGATGCAAAACCGTTTTTATATCACACATTTTTTTTAAGTTTTGATGTTAAAAATGAACATGATACGCAAAACCTGCAAACAATACAATCACCGCTATGGATTGAAAAAATAAGTATTCTTAAAAATGGTAATGAAATAGCATCTTTTGATTCTCATTATCAATGGATGAAAAATTTAGAAAAATACAACCCAACAAATTCGTTATATTATGAAGATACTTTAAATGTTGATTCAACAAATATAAATAATAGTTTAAATATAGCACCAAATACATCAAAAAATTTAATGATTGAGTTGTTTTTTTCATTGAGAAAATCAAATATATTATCATTACTACCTAAAAATTTGACTTTGAGAGTAAAATTTAGAAAAAATGTAATAAATGGAGGTGTTCCAACTGATACAGATGTTATAGTTTCTAATTTAAAACTAGTATGTAAATATTTAGAAGTTCAACCTAATACAATTAATAATATTTATGGATATCCTAAAATTGATACATACTATAATAAACCATTATTTTATAACAGGATTTTAAATAATTTAACAAACGGAACAGAAACATATGTAGATTTAGATATAAAACATAATATATCAATGTTAAAAATTTATTTGACAGATACAAACTCAACAAATGCAAACCTTATAAACTTCTACAATATTCGAGATTTTTATATTAATAATTCATCAGGAATAAATATATTAAATGGTAAAAAATTAACAGATGTGGAACATAAACAAAATTTATTTGATATATATGACCCTGTAAATAAATATTACTTTTACAGAAAAAAGAATAATATATATATTATTGATTTTACTGCTCATAATGATGTTTCAGATTCTTCAAATTATGTATCATGTGAAAGTTTTAAATCTGGAATTCACAGGTTGTATTTTACACCAACCCAAACAGTTGCTACATCTGTAACAATAAATATTATTGCTTATATTCCGTCATTAGTTACAGTAAAAAAAGACGGTGATTATGTAGAAACATTTAATTAATTTTGTTTTGTTAAAATTTTCAATTTATTTAAAACATCATCATTATTAATTTTTTCATTAAATTTATTAATAATATTGTTTTGTTCATATTTATAATATGATGATTGTACAACTTTCATAAATGCGGATGTTTTTGGGTTTATATACCTGCTTATATCAATTTCGCAACTAATCATTTGTAAATCATATATAAAATCAGGATTATTTAATAATTCCTCTGAAACGCCTTTTATATCAATACCAGAATAACATAAAACTTTTTCATATCCAACCAATATATTTTTTGCAGTATCAATAAACAAAGTTGAATTTTTTTTTAAATTTAATTCTATTCTGATATTTTCCAATAAAATTTTTAATTTCATAATATCATAATTAAATAATAATTTTTCATTAATATTTAATTCTGATAATTCTTTTTTAAATGTTCCTATATATTGCCTAATAATAATTATTAAACTTCTTTTTTCTTTCATTTCGTCAATATTTCAGCATACATCAATATTTTTTATAACATCATGAACAATATTTTTAGGTTTTATAAAAATTTTAGGCTCTTCTAATTCAACTTTAAAAAGTTTTTTTGGTGGTTGTTCAGGTTGTTGTTCTTCTGGTTCGCTTTCTGTTTCTGCATCATCTGAATCGTTTAATTTATCAATTAATGAATTATTAACAATTGTATTTTTTGTTTGTGTATTTTCTTTTGTTTCTTGATTTGTTTCGCTTTTATTTGATTCGCTTTTATTTGATTCACTTAATTCAATTGATTCTTCATTTTGTAATTTTTTTAATGTTTTATTAATTCCATATTTTGTAATTTTAATATTATCTTCATTAAATATAATATCAATAATATTTTTAATTTTTTGATTTTCTGATTTTAATTTTATAATTTTTTTTTCGATTTCTTCAGTAATTAATGATTTACCCATATAATATTATTTATAAAAAATTAAATAAAAATTGTTTTTATTTCTAAAAAATAATTATACCAATCAGCAATTTTTTTTATATTTTCTTCTGTTTCTTCGATTTCGAATTTTTTAATAAATTCTAAAATTTGATTTTTCATATTGTCTTTATGAATTAAAAAAATAAATAATAATATTTTAGTTTGGTCTAAATTTTCAAAAGAATTATTTAATTTTTCTATTAAATCAGTTTTTTTTACTAATTTAACAATTGTATTTTTAAAATCTAAAATTGAATTTTGTAAAATTTCTTTAATTTGGTTTGTTTTTTCCATATAATATTATTTATAAAAAATTATTTTATTTTAATTCGATATCTTTTAAATCTGCTTCCTGGAAAACTTGTGAAACTTCTTTTAATGAGTTTTTTCGCCTTCCAATAATTATATTTTTTTTCTCTTCAATTTTATCAGTTGATATATATTTATTAATTAATTTATCATAAACTTCTTTCATTCATAAAGTATTATTTAATTTTTTTTTTAATGTTTTTAAATTTATATGATTATATAACAAATTTGAAAAATTTAAGCATATAATCACAAATAAAAAACCGCTTCATATATATGTATTTAATAATTCAAAATTATTATTTGTTGAATTTGTTGAATTTGTTATATTTGTATGATTGTAATCCATATATTAATATTATAAAAAAATTATAATATTAATTTATTTAATAAAAATTAAATTTTTATTTTTTTAAAGTAGTAGATTTTTTAAATAATCCTGTTTTTTTTTCTATATCTTGTTTATTATTTAATTTTTCTTCTAATCAATTTATTTTTAAAAATAATTCATCGTATGATTTAGCTATATTATTATATTGGTTTTCCATTCAATTATATTTTATTTCTAATGTATTTAATTGATTTTTTAAAATTTCATTTTTCTTATTTAACAACTCATTATTTTTAATAAGGTCTCATATTGCTGAATCATAACTATTATTTAATAAATTGCTATATGATTCAGATTTTTTCATTTTTAATATATTTAAAATTTGGTCGTCTTGGTCACTCGTGTGCTGTGACAGCTCTTTTAAATTTTGTATTATTTTTTCATTAAAATTATGTTGTTTTTTAAATGCTTCTTGAAATGCCATAATAAAATATAATAATAATGTATTATATGATATTCCCATTTGTTTTTTTTCATCATCTGAAAAATCATTAAAATTTTTACGTTCTTTATCTAATACATTACTATTTATAATATTAGGGAATAAATTATATAATTCGTTATTTATTACTAATCCCATTGTTATTTTTTTATTTTCATCATGATTATAAATAAATGATTTAATTTTTAATTTTAAAATTCTATTTAAAACATCATTATTATTTTTATCTTGTATACTATGTTTTAATAATTCACTTGATGATGTATACCAATAGCCATCATTTCCAATATATGCAATTCTACTGCTATTTTTTTCAAATGAAATATATAAATTAGTTTCACCGGAATAAAACGACATACTGTTTAATTTCCAATATATAGTCATCATAACCGTCTGAGCTGTTAATAATTTATAAACACACTCAATAAAAACACCTTCATAATTTAAATATTCCCCAATATAAAAATATCTTGAATATAGAGACGCTGCTATTGTTAATAATTTATAATTTGGTAATCATCCGCTAGAATTTCAAAATTCAATTGATGTCTCATAATATCAATTTCAATTTTCAATTATAAACTTGCATTTATTAGTTGTATTATTTATTAGTTTAACCGTTGTTTTATCTTGTGTTGTTAAATCAAATGGCTAGTTTTTCCATGTTATAATACTACCGTCATAATAAATATAATTATTTAATAATGCTCCTGATTTTCATAATTTTATTAAATCTATTGAATTGTCGGCTATTGTTGTAGTTCCTCCACTTGGAGCTTGCCATATAATATTAGTTCCATCAAATGTTAAAACTTGGTTTGCTTCTGTTCCTGTTCATAAGTTGGTTATTGGTATATTTGTAAAATCTGCTGTATTTAGTTTTAAATTTAATAAAGTATTAACTTCTCATTTAATATAATAATTTGTTAAATCTGTTTGAGGTATTGCTTGCCATGTAATATTAGTTCCGTTAAATAATAAAACTTGATTTGTTGCTGTTCCTTTTACTAATTTACTTATTGGTATTGTATAATCGGTTATATGAGTTGCAAAAGCTGCCTCTTTTACATTTGATAAATTTATAAGCCTCCAAGGATTTCCTGGATTAAGTGTATTTTGATGGTATGCACTTAAAGGTCTATTTATACTTAATCCGGTCGATGCATTTAAAGTTATAAATGTCGTATCATTAAGTATAAAATAACCTTCGTTAAAGCTTGGATAATATCTCATCTTAAAATTTTTAGAAACTCCCAAGGTTGATATTATAAAATCGGTGCCGGCTCATGTCCCTGATGGATCTGTTATTTCAAATACTTTTGATGTTCCTGTGCTTGGAAACCTTATTTTTTGTGTGGCTTGGCTATTAATTGTTGTCATATTTTCAAGTGTTAGATTTATCAATCTAGATAATGCTATATTATTTGATGTTGTATTAAATGTTTCTAATGCTGTTATTTTATTATTAATTGTTGTTAAATCTACGACTGCACCTGCTACATCTTCTGCCCAACTTAAAACTCCATTAATATTTTTTAAAATTTGGTTATTTACTGAATTAGTTAAATTTATACGTCATAAATTTATATTTCCATTAGTATTATTATAATTTATGAATTCTCATGAATTTAATTTATTATCTAATAATGTATCTGTTTCCGTTTTTGTGTATAATAAAGTTTTATAATATACATCTCATATATTAGCTTTCAAATTAATATTATTATTAATATTTGTTAATTCTCATGTATTTAATTTATTTGTTAATAATGTATCTGTTTCTGTTTTTGTGTATGTTGTTAATTGATTAGCTTTATTATTTAATAATGTATCTGTTTCTGTTTTTGTATATAAAACTGATTTATAATATACATCTCATATATTGGATTTCTAATTAATATTATTATTAATATTTGTTAATTCTCATGAATTTAATTTATTATTTAATAATGTATCTGTCTCGGTTTTTGTATATGTTGTTAATTGGTTAGCTTTATTATTTAATAATGTATCTGTTTCTGTTTTTGTATATAAAACTGTTTTATAATATACATCTCATATATTAGATTTCAAATTAATATTATTATCTTGTGTTGTATTATAATTTTGTAATGTTGTAATATTTACATCTTGATTAATCCATATTCCATTTGATTTATAATATGTGTCATATGTTAAAGTTGTGCTATTAAAAACTGAAACTGAAGGGGGAGCATCAATAAAATTATTTAAAATTAAAAAATATCAACCTGATTTATAGAAAATATCACCTTTTTTTATATTTGTTATACCTGTAGGATTTGTAAAATTTACAATATAAGAGCCATCTATTCCACTGGATAAAATAATATTTAAAATTGCTTGTGTTGTAATAACTGAATTAATAATATAATTGTTTGTATCAAGAACTAGACTACTTAAAGATAATCATAAAATATTTATACTTGAATTAGTTTTTAAAACACTCCATTTATTACCTATATTAATACTTGTAATTCATCCTATATTTCTTAAATTTAATGTTGCTGTTGTTGTTGTATTAGTTAAATTAATTAATGAAGGGTTAAATGTTGAATTTTCAATAGTTTTATATCCTCCATTTGTAAAATTTAAAGTTGAACTGTCTAAATCACAGTTTTTAAAATATGTTGTTCCTGAACTTGCATCGTTTATTGTCATTCATAATTTTCCATTAAAAAACTGTATTGCTGTATTTCCTTGAACTAAATTAAGCATTCCATTTATTAAACAACCATCATTAAAAATAATTTTAATTGATGTTTTAATTGCTCATAATGTATAATTATTTATATTGTATGTATTAGAACCTAAAACTTTTATAGTTGTTGAACCACCTGCTAAATCCAAAGCTTTTTCAATAGTTTTTAATTTGGTGTGTATTGTTTGTCCGTTGTTTGTATCTAAACCTATAATATAATCAACGTATAACGTATTTGTTTCTTTATCATTTGTATTTAATATATTATTAATATTATTTATTATCCCATCTGTTTCTGTTTTTGTATATGTTGTTAATTGGTTGGCTTTATTATTTAATAGCGTGTCTGTTTCTGTTTTTGTATATAAAACAGGTTTATAATATACATCTGTAATATTTCATTTTAAATTAATTGAATTATTAATATTAGTTTTTTCTGTATTAAAATCCGTAATGTTTAATTTTGTATTTAATCAATTGTTTACATCGGTTATATTTCATTTTAAATTTATTGAATTATTAATATTAGTTTTTTCTGTATTAAAATCCGTAATGTTTAATTTTGTATTTAATCAATTGTTTACATCTGTTATATTTCATTTTAAATTTATTGAATTATTTATATTTGGTATTGTTTGATTTTCTAGAGTGTTTAATTTTGTTTGTGATGTATTAACTATAGGGGTTAAATAATTTAATTGTGTATTTATTGTTGTTATTTGTTCATTAGTTGCCACGTCTTGACCTCCTAAATTTGCAAGTGTTCAATTTATATTATTTATTTGTGTTTGTTGGTTATCATGGTTATTATTTATATTTATTAAATCAGTATTATAAACATTTAAATTTAATTTGTCATTTAATCAAGCGTTTACAGTTGTAAAATTTGCAATTGTTGTATTAATAAAATTATCATATGTTATATTTTTTGTTAAAATATCGTTAATATCGTTATTAATTAAATTAATAGAATTATTTATATTACTTATCAAATTATCAACATATAAAATATCAGATTTATTATTTTGTAAATCTATTATTTGATTATTAATAATATTAATATTATTATTAATAGTTGAAATTTGTGTATTTTGTGTTGTATCTAAACTATCATTATTATTAATTAAATTTGTTAAATTAGTAATATTATTATTTATTGTATTAATACTATTATTTAAATTTGTAATATTTGATTGTTGGACAGGGTCTAGATATGTTTCAAAAGAATCAACCAAACCGCTTATTTGTCAAATATTAACGCTTTTTATTTCAGAAGCTTTAATTTTTGATTTATTACCTGTAATTAATAAACTCATATTATAATAGTATAATATAAAAATTTATTTTCTAGGGTTTTTAAATGATTCATTTCCTGATTTTGTATTTGGTATTTGTCATAAAGTATCATAATCAAATTCATGCTCTTTAAATGAACTTAATGGTGGTAAATTATTAGGGTTTTTCTTTACTGGGCTTAATTTTGGATTATATCCATAATCACTAATTGGTTTATTTAAATAATTGCTCATATTTTGACTAAAATCGCTTATATTTGGTGGAAAATTAAAATTTTGTTTTGGTATATATGGTTTTGTTGGTGTGTATGGATTAAATCCATAATCTGTTATAGGTTGTTGAATTAACATTTTTAATTTTTCTGGTGAGTGTTGATTTCTAAAAAATTTTAATAATTTTTTATTACATTTTTCAGCTTCATTATTTATTTGTTTTTCATCTCGATTAAAATTAATCATTTCTTGTCTTATTGTATCTCTTTCTAATTGTTCTTTATATTTTTTTTCTTGTTCTGTAATATAATCTTTTTTTTCTTTTGATTTTCTTTTTGCTGATTTAAAACTTTGATAATCTTGGTCTTTTATATTTTCTATATATTCCTCATCAGTAATTTTAATTTTTTCTGCTGAATTTTCTTTAATTTTTATTTCATATTGTTCAACTAATAAATTTTTTTGGTTTAAAATTTCTTTCAAATCATTTATTGTTTGCCATGCTTGTCTAATAATTTCAGATTTTTCATATTCTGATTTATCTAATATATCTTTTTTTTCATGTTCACTTGCGTGCGCTTCGCGCTCCTTTTCATTTATATATTGTTTAAATTCTTTTTTTATTTCTTCGGATTGGTCTTGTAATACTTTTATTTGGAATTCATTATTTTTTTTTTCATTTAATAAATAATCTTGAATTTGTGAAAAATTAAAATCTGTTAATTTTTTTTCTTCTGCAATTCTTTGCATTGATTCCTCGAAATATTTAGCTTTTCCATCAATATAATCTAATTCATGTATTTTATTTTTAAAATCTTCTTTATAATTAAATAATTCTTCTGATAAATCTTGTTTTTCTTTTTCTAGCTGCTGTTTTTCTCTTAATAAATCTTCTTTTTCTTTTTTTGTTAATTCTGTATTATTTCTTAATTCTTCAACTATTAATTCTAATTCTTGTTTTGTATTAATTAGATTATATTCATTCGTTTTATATTTATTTAATTCATCTAATAAACTCATTTGGTTATTTTTTACATCTTCTAAAACTATTATATTTGATTTATCTTTTTCATTTAATTCTCAATATTTTTTATTTAAATTATCATATGCTTCGTCAAATTGTCTTTTTAAATCAGATTTATAATCTTCTATTTGTTTTTGATAATCTTGTGTTTTTGATTTAAATAATTCATCATATTCTTTAAAAAAATTTTCTCTAATTTGCTGTTCTCTTGTTGATAAATCTTTTTGATATTGTTCTTGTTTCATTTTGTTTATTTCTTCATCTCTTGCTATTCTTTCATTTAAATTTTTATTTTCTTTTGAAATCTTTATTTTTTCTCCTACAATTTGACGGTTTTCCATTTCAAATTTAAACTTTTTTTTTGATTCTTCTTGGTAATTATTGAACATTTCAATATATTTATTCATATTTTGTTTACTTTCATTTTTTAAACTAATTATATAATCATTAATTTCTTGTATTGCTTTTTTATCAAACTTTTTTTTATTTATATTATATTTTGATAATAAAATTTTTAATTCTTGTTCTATAGTTAATTCTTCCTCGGCGGAGCCATGCCCATCGCTGTGGGCGTCACTTTCTGAATCTCATTTTTTCTCTATAATAATATCTCATTGTTTCCTTTCTTCTTCAGGATTTTCATCAGGATTTTCATCAGGTTTATCATCAGGATTTTCATCATTTCCCCCACCTCCTCCACCTCATTCTTCGCTACTATCGCTTTTTTTGCTTGATTTTGAACCTGGTGTATGGAATCACTCAGATATTTCTTTTTTTATACTTGATGAATCTTTTTTATTAATTTTTGTTTTAGATTCTAATAAAATTTTTAATAACATTTCTTTTATTTTAAAATTTCTTATTTCATTAATTAAATCATTATTTTTATTTTCATATCTTCAAATTTCATTTTTATATGAATTTTCAGTTTTTTTAAAATATTCTTCATTATCATATGTTTCATTATTAAATTGTTTTAATTTATCTATATATTTTTTTTTAATTTCTTCTATTTCATTATCTTTATTTATAAATTTATTTATTATATCTGTTTTTTCTTGTTTTATAATATCAATTGTATCTTTTAATTCATTATTTTTTGTTCTGTATTCATTAAAACTTTTTGTGTTTGCATCTAATAAATTTTCTAATGCTTTTATTTTTTTTTCCATATGCATTTTTTGTGCATTAAAAGAGCTTGTGATATGTCTTAAATCTCCTTGTTGCATAGCTTTCTCATATTTTTTTTTTAAATTATCTTCATCTTTTGTTAATTTTTTATTTTGTTCTGATAATTCTTTTAATTTTAATTTCATATTTAAATAATCTTTGTTATTTGTTTCTTCTTTTTCAATATCCATTTTATAATCTTCTATTTCTTCTAAATCTCTTGTTTTTCTTATAGGTGTACCTTTTATTGGTTTTTTATTTTCTTTTCATGTTTCTATTTTTCTAATTTCCATATTTAATTTATGTATTTCTGCGGCATTTTTAGCTAATTCATCTTGTAAATCTTTTAGTCCTAACATATCAGTATAAAAATCTTCTTTTGCATATGCTTCACCTACTTGAACCGCTAATTTTTGTTTATATTCATGGTCTTTTTGTAATTTTTCTATATGGTCTAATACAACAGCTCTATCTATATTTTGGAATGGATTAGCGTTAATATTTTCTTCATTTACTCTATTTTGTAAATCTGCATTTCTAATATTTCTTTCTAATTCTGCTCCTAAATCTGCTGGTGCTGTATCTGTTACAGGATTGACATCATTAATATTTATTATTTCAGGTTTATCAATAATCCTTAATTTTTTTTTGATAATTTTTATATCATTTTTTTTATTTTTATGTTTTAAATTGCTTGGTTTTTTTACTTTAAAAGGGTCTGTTTTAAAAATCATATTATATAAATCATTCATAAATATATATAATATTATTATATAAAAATTTTAATTTAGAATTTAGAATTATTTGCATATTGTAAATCTATAATATCACTAGGATAATCTAATTCTACTTCACTTTCTAATAATTTTTTTAATTGTAAAGATATAGGTATTACACGCTCAATATAATGATTAATATTGTGTATATTTGTAATTTGTTCAGCTGACGCCGCTACATTATTAACCATTGTTGGTTTTATGAAATCAACCCAAAAAAAATTATGTATCATTTCTAAAGTAAACTTTATTAAAATTTCATATACTTCTTTTAATCTACGTAATTTTTTACCTCGTGGAACCAATTGCCTCCAATTTGCATTATTTGCATTTTCAACTTGTGGCCTATCTATTACTTCAATAATATCAGATAATTTTTTTATTGTTTGTGGTATTCCTAATGCTTGTTTTAATCTATTTTTTAAATCATTAAAATATTGTCTTGTATTTGTATTTAAATCTGTTTTTTCATCTAAAGTTCTAAAATAAAAAAATGGTACAATTTTACCAACAAAATTAAAAATTGCAACTGGTATTTGAACTACTGTATAACCTGCAGCTGCTTTAATTTGAGCATCTTGTGTGTTTGGTTGTGCTGTTACATTATAACTCGGAAATACAATTTTTTCAACATCTTTTTTAATTTCTTCTTCCGGTTTTATTTTTATTGATTTTGGTTTTTTTGTCGACATATGTATATATATTATTTATAAAAAATTTATTTTTGTTTTTTTGATTTTTTTGTTGATTTAACAATATCTTCAGTTTTTTCTTTGACTTCTAAATTTACTTGTTTTATTGCGGATTGTAAACTTGCACCTATTAAATTAGAAGGATATTTATATTCTAGCATTGTTGCCATTAATTGCGCAACACCTTTAAATGCAGGTATTATTTGTTGCATTGCTTCATGAACTGAATAGGTTGTTAATTCTGCAACAACTAAAGCATCCGCATCCGGCACTTCAGGATATGCACCACCCGCAGGCGTTTTTTTCCATAAAATAGTGTTCATATAACTAAGAATAAATTTACATAATTTTTTATTTGTATTTTCTAATTCTGTTTTTTTCAATGCCATATACGCGGTATTTTTTCCATTAGCTGTCATCCATTCTATTATTTGGCTTATTTTTCTTTCTTCTTCTAAAAACCCTAAAGCTGATTTTAAATATCTTATATTGTTTAAATCTTCTGTTGTTGTTCCTGCATCACTAAAATAAAAAACTGGTGTTTGTGGTGGAACATAACCAACCCATGCAGCGTTACCTATTGGATGTGTAAAACTTTTTAATTGTATTTCTGACATTTTAATTTATTTTATATTTATATATTAGAAAAATTTAAATTTTAGTTTTAATTTTTCCATCCCCAAAAACTTAAAAGAGGATTTTCAATAAATCTTAATAAAAAATTAATAGTTACACCTGTTAAAAAATTAGTTGTTGGATATCTTTGAGTAGAATATACACCAACATATTTATTAAATACCATATCTTGAAATAGATACATATATATTAAACTTGATATTAATGGTTCTGATAACATTCCAACAGTTCCACTTTTTGATAAATTTAAAAATTCAAATAATAAATCACTTGATAATAAACCTGCTAAATTAGAAACTGTAAAAGTTAAACCATCTGCTTTTATATAATCCATATTTTTACCTTCTACAAAATAATCATATAACGAAATTGCTCCAAAACTTAAAACACCTTTACTTAAATACTTATAAATATCGAACATATATATTATAATTTAGAAAAAATATAAATAATTTTATTTTTTTATGATTATTATTATTAAAACTATTAATCCTATTGATAAAGGAATATTTAAAATATTTTTAAAATAATCTGATATTTTATTTATATAATTTCAAATATTATCTGTTATTTCATTTGTATCTTTTTTTATTTTATCAACACCAATATTAAAAACATCATTAGAATCCAATTTTTTTACATTATCAATAATTTTATTTGCTGCATTAAAATCACTATTTTTTAAATTTTCTTTTGTTTCTGTTTGCATTGTAGCAATTAATGAAGCGTCTTTTTTTTCATCGTTATACATAGATAAACCCGAAGATAATGCATTTTTTATTTCTGTATTAAATCAATCTATTAATAATATTTTGTCTCTGTCTTTATTTGTAACTTTTAATATATTATTGTTTGTCCCTAAAATTCTGTTTTGTTTTCTTGTTGATATCATATATATATATTAAAAAATAAAAAAATCAATCCAAATATTTTCTAATTTATTATAAATTGATTTTTCAGGTAATTCAATCATATTTAAATATTCAGATTTTTCTAACATTATAAATATTTTTCATAATAAAAAATTATAATTAATTATTTTTTTTTTTAATATTTTAATTTTTCTTTTATTTTCATTAAATACACTTTCAATTTTAATAAATAAATTAATTATTAATAATTTTAAATTATTATTTATAAATTTATAATTATTATTATATTTTAAATACATAAAATAATATATTAAATTATAATTATTTCAATTTAATATTTTCATTTTTTTAAAATATTTCTTATTTTCTGAATAATCAAAAACTATATTTTCTTTTACATTTTCATATAATTTTTGTATTTTTTCATTATTCTTTATATAATATAAATTTATATTATTAATTAAACATAATAAATATGTTAATCTCTTATATTTATACCTCTTTACAAAATCATTATAATTTATATTATCATTTCCATATAAAGTTGTTAATACAATACCGCAATCAATACAAATATAACTGCTATTATCTTGTATAATATTTGATTTTTTACAATTTCAACAATTCATATATATATTTATTATATATTTTTTATATATTAATAATATACAATGTTAACAAATAAATCAAATTATATTTTTGTTGATTCATCAAAAAGATTAAATAAATTAAATTCTAATTCTAATAATTTTATTATTTCTTTTAATTCTCAAATAAATATTAATAATTATATTAAATTATTGTCGGTTGTTATTCCTAAAACATGTTATTTAATTAACACAAAAAATAATACTTTTGTTATTACTTTTAATGATAACACGACTTTTAATATATCTTTACCTATTAATAATTATGATTATGAAACATTATCAATTACAATAAAAAATTTAATTAATTATGCTAATTTTAATATGGTTTTTGATGATAAAACATATTGTTATTTATTTACAGCAAACCAAAATTTTACAATAAAATTTAATTCAAATATTAATATTTTATTTAATATGTTAAAAAATATTAATTATGTTAGTAACTCAAACACATTAAAAACAAATATAATAAATTTTAATTTTCCATTATTTTTAAATATAGATTTAGTTAATATTGAATCAACTTTTTTTAATTCTGATAATTCAAATGCAAATTTTATTATTCCTTTTAATGTTGAAAGATTTGGATTATTAAATTATAATAATAATTTATTTAATCAAATTAATTATGTAAATAAACAATATAATTTAAATAATTTACATATTAGATTATTAGATGAAAATAATGAACTAATAGACTTAAATAATTGCGATTTTCAAATGATTTTCGAATTTGAATAATTTTTTTAATTTTTTCTAATATATAGGTATATCATGACTCAAGGAAGATGTTTTAAATGTAAATCAAATGTAGATATTATTAATCCGCATGAAAAAACCGGAAAAAATAATAGAAAATTTATTATTGGTAATTGTTCTAATGGTTGTAAAAGAAAAGATGGAAATCTTGTTAAAGTTTCGCGTGCTGTATCAAATAAAGTTATATCTGATAAACCAAAAAGAAAATATAATAAATCCGAAAATATGCCTATTCCAGCACATTTAAGAAAGAGAAGAGCAAAAGCGCTTATATCAGATACAAACCCACTACCTCCTTTAATTTAATAAAATAATATTATAATAATTATATAATATTATTAAATTTATTTATTTATAATCATAATCCTAAAATTTATTGATTTAAATATTTCATTATTTACATTAATATTTGATTTCTCATTTTCTAAATATTCTTTTATTGCATTACACCAATTTAAATCCATTTCATTTATCATATAATGAATTAATAAATATTCAACTTCTAAATTATTAGTAATTTTTACTTTTAAAAAATATTTAGATTTTCTTTTTTCGCCATATGCCTTTTTATCTTTATAAAATTTATTTAATACTGAATAATAATCTTTTTGAATATATTCTATAATAAAATTTAATTTTAAACCTATTGATTCTTTTTTACATATAGAACATGTATATATATTTTTAAATTCTGATTTTTTTTGTAATGCTCTAAAACATTTTACACAATAATAATATTTACATTCACATTCAAATTTTACCATATCTTTTATTTCATAATTTTTATAGCAAATTAAACATAAATTTTTATTTTCTTCCATATATTATATTTATATATAAATTTCCTTAAGTAGTTTATATATATATATTTTTTTTTATTAATTTAATAAAGAATCAATTATTTTTTTTAATCCTTTATTTAAATCTTCAAAATTATTAGAAAGATATAATAAATAATCAGGGTCTTCATTTTTAATATCTATTAATTTTTTTCCTTTATATTTGCCAAATTTCATTTCTATATTTTCCCATCTTTTTATTTTATCTTCTTTTGTTTCTTTAACAATTTCTTTATTTTTATTATTAAAATTATTTTTAAAATTAGTTTTAAAATATACTTTTTTTTGCTCCATTATATTATTAAATTATATTATATTTTTTTTAAATATTTTTTTAATTTATTATAATATATATATTTATGGATGATTTAAAAAATGAACCAAATAAATATGATTTTATTAATCAAAATATTATTAAAAAATATGCTGAAAATAAAAATATTGATTTAAATAATGATGTTATTAATGCAGTTTATAAAAATTCTAATGTTGATGAAATGTTTAAAAAACCCAAAAATTATAAAAAAAAAATGTTGAAAATATCAGCCCCTCCGTTTTCTTTTCAGTGTGATATTACTGTTTTTTCTAAATTTAGAACACATCAATTTTGTTTAACATTTATTGATATTCAAAGCAGATATGCATTTATGTATTTATTAAAAAATAAAACTCTTGATGAAATAATATATGGTTTTTGATTATTTACTAAGGATTTAATAAGTAAAATTAAAACAAATATTTTTAATAAAGTTTCTATTTCTTGCGATTCTGAATTTAATAAAGAAAAATTAATTAAATTTTTAGATGAAAGATGAATGCATTATTTTTTTTTTAAAAGCAAAGATATACATTTATCAAAATATTCTAATCCTTTAGCTATAATTGACAGATTCACAAGAACTTTTAAAAATTTATTAAATAAATATTTACACAAAATAAACTCTGCTGATTGGACAACACATATAAATTTTATTTTAAATGTATATAATGAATTGCCTCATTCTTCTTTAAATTTTTATTCTCCTGAAGATATTTTTTTATCTGAAAATTATGAAGATTATGCAAATAATAAACATATTGAAAAAAAATTTTATAATCTTGATAAAGGAAATGAACAAAAAAATAAATTTAATGAAGGTGATTATGTCAGAATTTTAGAACAAAAAAATATTTTTGATAAAGAAACAAAAAGTTATTCTAGAGAAATTTTTAAAATTATTGAAATAAAATCAAGTAAATATACTGATAAATATAAACTAGCGGATTTACAAGGTAATGAAAAGAAAAAAATTTATAATTGGAAAGAAATTATTAAATCTAATGTTCCTATTTTAGAAAATGAAATTGTAAAAGATAATATAGCAGAAAATAAAAAAATTAATCAAATTAATAGAAAATTAAAAAAAGAAGGTATTGATAAAAAAAATATTATTGATAATCAACCTACTGCAGATATAGAAAAACCAATAAAAAAAAAACGTAAAAAAAAACGTGGTAGAAAAAAACAAAAATAAATAAATTTTTTATTTATTTATTAATGTAATATATTATATATTATATTATTTTATTTAAAATATTGTAATTCTTTTTTGTAATAATTCATTATGTATATTCTTTTTTAATAATGAATAATGTCCATATGGGATACATGTTTTTTCATCAATCATATATTTTTTATCATCATAACAACATAAAGCAGTTTTTAAAACTGTTAAACTTGAAATTTTAAAATCTTTTGACCTTATACCATTATTATATTTATTTATATTTTTTTTATTAAATAATACATCAACATAATCTTTATAATCTAATTCATCGCGAACAATATATTTTTTTGTTCCTTTACATCTTCTAGAAATTCCTCCATCTTTCTCAACTTCATAATTTCCTTCTTTTTTTTGTATTGGTTTATTAAATATATATTCAGGTTTCATATCTGCTTTTTCATATGCGTACATTTTCGCAGATAAAACTGTTACGGATTTTATTGGTATTCCATGAGTTTCACATTTAAACGGACCTGGTACTTTTTTATTTTTGTTATATTTTGGTTTTCCTTCATCATCTAAAAATATTTTATTTTTCATTTCTGATAAATCATAATCATCTTCATATTTTATCATATCGCTATATATATCATTTGCATAAACTTTATAAATAAGGGAATCAGTATCGCCATATATAATTTTTATATTATTAAGTCCATATCTTGGTATTAATTTATCATATACATGTTCATACATTAATAATTTTGAAATTTCTAATACACTAAAACCAACAAATATAGGCTTATTTAAAATATGGTAATTTTTCTTTTTCTGAATAATACAAAAATCCTCATCTATAATATTTACATGTTTTATTAAATTTCTATTTGAGATTTTATTAAACTTTTTTATTTGTGTTGAGTCCAAAAATACTATATCGGAATGTTTTCGAACTGATTCCAACATTTTACCATATACCGCATTTACACATAATTTATAAAAATCTTTTTCTGAATCACTTGTTGCTTTAGCTCTTTTTTCAGAATTAAATTTAACATATTTATATAAAAAATCGGATTGTTT
>Ga0247844_1003839_pt1 | contig 21322 bp, 11 predicted proteins | sample LaCtaG_FD_192421 | JGI IMG/M metagenome (GOLD analysis project Ga0247844, IMG submission 192421) | Freshwater microbial communities from meromictic Lake La Cruz, Castile-La Mancha, Spain - LaCruzMarch201714.5m_1 | ecosystem: Environmental > Aquatic > Freshwater > Lake | place: Spain: Castile-La... | reverse complement strand
GCAGCGAAAGTACCGCCTGCTCCAAGACGTGAACCTGTCTGTCCAACCATCGCTCACGGCCCCTCAGGATGCTGCGTTACCGTCTTCAACACATACTTGTTCGCAGGCGTGTCATACGCGTAACTCGTCCGCCGCCACTGGCCCGATTGCGTCCGGACACGCTCCTCGCTGACAAGGCCGAAGGGACCCGCGTAGGAATACTCCTTGCAGGGAACGCCCGCCGAAGTGCAAACTGGATCGTCCGTCGTGACATCCGGCGTGGCATCCTTGAACGGACCTATCTGACGAATCATCTGGCCATTGGTGTCATAGGCCATCGTGACCGAGAAGTTTTCGGGATCGGTGGACTTCGTCATCTTTCTCTTCCAGACCGGATCGTCGTACCGGTACTTGGTCGTCAGCGGAGCGCCCGAAAACTCGACGCCGGCACTTGTCGTCCGAGGCCGGACTGTTTCGGTCAGCCGGTTGCCGACCGCATCATACGTGTAGGTCGTGCGCGTGTGCCAGGTGTTTGCTGGATCGGACAGATAGCGCGCGCGTTCTTCGATGACCCGCCCCGCCGAGTCATAGGTGTACTCAGCATACCGGTTTCGCTTGTCCAAAGATGAGGCAAGCCGACCGCGCTGATCGAAGTACTGTTCCACAGCGAAGTTCGCCGCATCCGTCACGCTCGAGCGATAGCCGGGCACCACGGTGTACTTGGTGATTTTGCCAAACGCGTCGGTCTTGCTCAAAACACCGCCGCCATAGGCGTCGATTTCGAGAACCGCGAAGGGGGTCGGATCATTGCCGAGAAAGTACCTTTGCTTCCGGCAATGCGTCTTCGTCATTCGGCCATCATATTCGCCCTCTACGAAACACTCCGAGGCCGACGCAAGAATAACCGGGATGTCATTCTGCGCCGCGTAGCTGACCTTTTCTGTAGGTGCGCCGCACGACTGACCTGCGGCAACCTGCGCGCCCGTCTTGAACACGGGATTGCCTGTCGTGCCGCCCACGCAGCCTCCGATGAAGCCGTTGCCGGCGAATGCGGCGCCAACCATTTCCGCCGTGTCCGACGCATCGTTCTCCACTTTGGTCGACGCCGTCACAAGTCCAATCTGCCGGCCAAAATTGTTTCGGACACGTTTCAGGCCAGGATCGTTGCAGCCAACTTTTGCTTCGTAGTCGAATGTCGTTATCGCGCCTGGGTTGGTCCGAGACTCAATGATACTGAATTCACGCTCGATCCCCCAGAACACGCGCTCCAGGGGAAGGAGCTGCGTTGCCGAAGCGCCTGCAAATCCCATGCAGGTCACAATCTGGGCTTCGGTCAGGGTTTCGTTTCCAAGCGTCTGTTTCGGCGTGATCACTTGGAACTTCGCGCTTACGCCATCCTTGTTGTCATAAGTGAACACGACATCTCGGTAACCGCGCTTGTTATGTGGTGGAACAATGGTCGGCGTTCCCGTACGCGTCAGCGTCGCGATTGATTGCGGCCCGGAAAGATACACGCCGGCCGGATTTCGCACGAACTGTTCGACCCCGCCCAGGCCGAGATTGATCGTTGCCACGCTGTCGGCCATCTGGTCGAGCGCCCAGGTTGTCGCGACCGCGCCTGCAATCGCTCGGCGTCCTTCATTGACACCCGAATCCACGTTTAAGGCGTTGATGGATTGAATCAGGACGATAAGCGCCGCAGCATCCCGAGGGGCCCGGTCTCCCGTCTGTAACCCGATATCGAACCCGAGCTGGAGCCCAGCGCGTGCATTTGAGGATATCCTCGTCGTCGGTGTGGACGCACCGATCGCCAGGAACTGCTGGTCTGCGAGCGTGATTGCGCCGCCCGCTTGGCCGCTTCCCTGATAGTTAGCTCCTTCGGCAATCTCGGAGCTTGTCGCGCGCACGTCAGTGAGTTTGACCTGGTAGTCGAGGGATTGAGCAGCGCCTTTGCCCCCCGTGCTGATCAAGGGGGGAACTGCGAGAACTGCCTTTCCGGATTCCGGATCGACGCTCAAAATTGAGTCTGTATTGAACAGGCCGCCGTTCAAGGCGTCAGCAAACTCCTTTCGCATACCAATCTGGTCTGACCCTTCGCCGGCGACATTTCCGGCGCCGCCCTTGATCACATACCGCTCGCCGTTCACTTCGTCTGCCAGCAACGCGACGAAGGTCCCCGTGCTCGCAGATCCGATGATGGCCTGATAGGTGGTTGCAGGCCCAAGGCTGCCGCCGGCCGGGCTCGCCGTAGTGCCGCTCCAGTTGTAGAGCATCCTCGCTTGGACTGGCTGATTGGGAATGACCGCCGACAGTCCAGACTGAACAAAGGTCTGAATCAATGCCTTGTCTGCGTTCGAGTAACCCGTCGTCTGGCTCATTGCCGCCGTATAGTTGGCATTTGTCACAGTGAAGAATCTCTGGCTTCTTCCGACATCCAAATGCGTGTCAAAAAGGTCCGCAGGCGAAATCCGGTTCACGAATGCGAGGCCGCTCAGGCTTTCGAACGATGCACTGATCGCACCGAGGGTTTTCGTCGCGGCCACTTCGTTCGTGGCATTTCCTGAAAGATCGTTGACGCTTACCAGTGAGCTTACTGTGACAAGCCTGAGCTCTCCTCCTTCAAACGTGTAGAACTGCTTATAAGGCGCCGTCCACTGCTGTGTTGTCCAATCGAAGACGACGAAGTTGTTTCCGAGGAAGGCCGCAGAGTGGTGTTGAACGACACGCTGCTTGAGCACTCTCCCCACGAGCGCGCGCAATGCAGTCTGGCGCGCAAAAAACTCTTCAATCTCGGCAACGTCAACCAGACTGGAACCCGCAATCGGAGGGGCCATCGGAACAGTCAGATAGGTTCCCGTGTCCTTGAACCGCTCCCGGATGAGTTCGCTTACGCCGCTCGTTGACACACCGACGTCAATACGAATGATCTGCGACGCCGCATACTGGACGGTGTAGGCCAAGCCCGGGCCGCGATTGGCGAGCGCCGAGTCAATCAGGTAGCGCGCATCGGCGTAGTTGCCAGACGACGCGGCGTACGGATGGTCGATCGCGACCTCGAAAGGCTTTTTGGTCTGAGGCGCGACAGCGCAAGGCAGAATGCTGACGGGCACGGAGCTCTTCATCTGCAGAAAGCGGTTGTAAGCTGCCGTGTCGCTCCATGCGGGATGAATGGGGTTCGAGCTCAGCGCGTCATGATATCCCGCCGTAAACTGAGCTTTGAATTGCTCGTCGGCGAAGTAGGTGATTGAGTCGCAGCTCGTGATCGAGATCTGGACACGGAAGCTGTTGGGTATCGCACCGGTCCAGACCGCGTGCGACTGCGTCTGTCGCGGGTTTGTGGTGAACCGGTCCGTGGTCCTGAATTTCGCCTTGATCTCGACGCCGCCCAAGATTTCGAGGGAGGCCGTACTGAGCTTCACACTTGAGGACATGGCGCTTTCGAACGCTGTTGCGCGCGCAGCGAGATAAGTCCTCAAATTGGTTTTGTTCGCGCCGGTAATGCGCGGGACGCCGCTCACCGTCGAGGCTGTGGAACCTGATGAAAATGCAGCGCTGGTGAGGCCAGCCGAGGTTACGCCTGATGCTGTCATCAGATTATCGCCGGCAAACACGTTATGTGTCTTCAGGGCCGGATCGAAGGCATACCAAACGCCGCCAATCTGGGCCTCGACCCAAACGTGGAGAATTGCCGCGCTGGTGACTGTGGGCGCTCCAGAGACCGTGGCCGGAATTCCTCCGTCAGCAAGAATGTTCGAGACCGCGACGGAATTGCTTGTACCGAACAGACTGGCCGCATCGGCTGCACTCAATGTGACTTCGCCGAATCGAAGCCGTACCGGCACGTTGGCCGCTCGCAGCAATTCCTGCATCAACTCAGCTTGATCGAACGCCGTACCTGCTTTGTTGAGGTGAGCGCCAAGGGCGCCTTTGGTTACCCCGAAGAGAGGGACGAACTCGATTTCGTTATACACATACTCAAAGATGCGATCGGGGTTGTTGTCGAGCCGTTTTGCGAGCGAGACAAGAATTGGATTCACGGGTTCGGTGAGACCCGGACTCGTGAGAGTGTATGTTGGCAGCGCCGCGCTTGGCGTAACCAAACTAGCGGACGCGCTCCGAATTGCGGGAGGTGAGGTTTGGCCCGCAGGTGGCGGAACGGCCAAAGCCGATGGGGCTTGAAGCCACACTGCAGCCCCGAAACTCAAAACGAAAAATGACCGAGCCAATCCGCTCGCGTGACCAACTCGATGCCAGGCTCGATGTAGTTTCATCACGGAACCTCCCCTAGAGTGCCGGTTTCTGCGGGCCAGCTCGCAGAGCATACAGCGTGTGTCGTCGGCTTCACGGCAGTCGCTCGTAGGCTCAAGGCCGGCCCAGCGACGCTATCGCGGAGGCTGCGACCGAAAACACCGCTGTGTTTCGCGATTGGTAGCGCGCTGCGCCGCACAGAACGCACCATCTCGTCGTCGTGCAATCTCTTTGATCGTTGCAGCTTCGATTTGGATGCGCTCGAAATTCTCCAATGAGCCGGCACCGCTGATCCCGTCGGCGTGCGGACGGTTTCGAGAGTTCGCCAAGCGTTCCTGGAGCTTTCTGTTGCGACGAACATTCATACCCTCGCTTCAACGCGCTCGCATCAGCGGAAAATTGAATTCGTTTTCCAAACGGATGAAAGACACACAATCGAAGGGGGATCAATCGGCACCCAGACGATTCCAGGCGAGAAGTTTTGCCACCATTGCACCGGACATCACGCCGCACACAAATATTTATTAGATTCAATGTTCTGAAAACTTTTCAGGAAAATTTCTGATTGAGTATTGCCTCGCCAACGCAGCCGTGAGTAACTGACCGTTGCTGGACAACTGCTTCAACCATGCAACCTCCGGAGGAGGCGATGCGATTTTTTGGCAGTCGATTTTTGCGTTGCGTGACCGCTGCTTGGATTGCGATAGCAGTGTTGAACAATGCGACGGCGCAAGCCCAGTCGGTGACGTATTCGTATGACGCGCTAGGAAGGATAGCCGACGCTACCTATTCAAATGGCGCGGTGATTGCCTACTCGTACGACGCTGCTGGCAACCGCACGCAAGTTGTTGCAACGTCTGGCGCGCCGAATACACCACCGGTCGCGATCAACGACGTCGTCTCGACCGCATTCGGAACGCCCGCCACTTTCGATCCGCGCACGAACGACAGTGATCCTCAAGGCGGCGCGCTCACAATCACCGCAACTGGAACACCGTCAAGCGGCGTCGCCGCGATTGTCAGTGGCGGAACAGCGATCCAATACGTCCCGGCGGCAGGATTTTCGGGTGCGGCAACATTCACGTACACGATCAGCGATCCAGGCAGTCTGACGGCAACAGCGACCGTGACAGTCAACGTCGGCGCGCCAGCGAACCAGCCGCCGGTCGCGGCGAACGATGCTGTCTCGACCCTTTCCAATGCTGCGGTGTCGCTTGACCCGCGTACGAATGACAGCGACCCGGAAGGCGGCGCGCTGACGATCGTGTCCGTCTCTGCAGCTTCGAGCGGTTCGGCGGTGGTGACGGGCGGCGGCACGGGTGTGACGTACACGCCCGCAGCCAATTTCACTGGAACTGCAACGTTTACTTACACGGTGCGCGATCCCCAGAACGCTACCGCCACCGCGACGGTCACCGTCACCGTGAACAACCAACCCCCTGTCGCCACCAACGACGCCACGACAACCAACTCCAACACGGCTAAGTCACTCGATCCGAGGATTAATGACAGCGATCCGGAAGGCGGCGCCCTGACCATTATTTCGGTTGGTACACCGACCAGCGGATCTGTTGTCATCACCGGCGGCGGCACAGGCGTAACATATACTCCGGCAAGTAATTTCGTCGGGACCGCCAGCTTCACCTACACAATCCGGGATCCGCTGAACGCGACGGCCGCCGGAACGGTGACCGTCACTGTTGCAAACCAGCCGCCTGTCGCTGTGAACGATGCCGTCTCCACTCTGTCGGGCGACTATGTTGCTATCGAACCGCGCACGAACGACAGCGACCCGGAAGCCGGAGCCCTGACAATCGTGTCCCTCGGCGTACCGTCAAGTGGTTCCGCCGAGATCATCGGAGCGAACCTCGGACAGAGCCTCGGTGTCATCTATACTCCGGCGACAGGATTCTTCGGCACCGCGACGTTCACTTACACTATTCGAGATCCGCTGAACGCAACGTCCACGGCAACGATCACGGTCACCGTTCAGAACCGGGCGCCAACAGCTCAACCAGACAGCACGAGCACGCCGTTCAACACGCCGAAGACACTCGATCCACGGACCAATGACACCGATCCGGAAAACAGCGCCTTGACGGTTGTGTCCGCTGGCCCCGCGTCAAGCGGGTCCGCAGCCGTAGCCAATGGCGGTGCCGCAATCACGTTCACTCCCGCCGCCGGATTCTCTGGGACGGCTACAGTTCCGTATACGATTGCCGATCCGGGAAATCTTCAGTCTACAGCAACGGTAACGGTGACGGTGCTATCCGGGGCGAACAATCCGCCAGACGCTGTGTCCGACCTAGTCGACCTCACTGCATTCTTCAACGAAGTCACCTATGCAGATGTCCCCTGGCAGCTGAACGACTCCGATCCCGAGAACCATCCTTTGACAGTCATTTCGGTCACTCAGCCGGCCAATGCCAATCAGGGAAGTGTGCAAATTCTTGGAAGTGGTGGTGGAAATGTAATCCAGTATACCTCTGGCACGAACAACGTGCTCGCCTCGTTCAGCTACACCATCTCAGACGGAAATGGCGGAACCGACACGGCGACTGTGCAAATTCAGATTCAGCGCGAAAGTCCTGACTGAATCGGCGCAAGCGAAGCGCCCGCCCTGCCTGCGTGCCGTTCGCAAGTTGAGAGTGGCTGCAGCGGCTCATCAGACGGACTTCTCTTGACCCATCGAAGGCCAGTTCGCGGCCACTATCTCAACTTCAGGCTCTCACGCGCATGCGCTCCGGGCGTTGCGTGTCGCTGGCCGGAATGGCCCGCAAATTGCTTCTCCCTTCCGCATGGCGCAACCCGGCGATCCAACGCAAATTCCGACCCATCTTCGGCTTCTTCGGACGAAGCGCCGAGGCGAGGACCGCCTCCTCTTTGGGCGTCCCCAGCAGAGGCTTCCGAACGCAACCGGCGGCGAACTTCTGACCTTTTCTGCCGGTGCTGCCTTCGGTTTTGTGCGCTGGCGGGGCGACGGATATGGCACGCAGACCTGGCGGGTTGTGGTAGCCGAAGCGGCCCGGTCCGGAGATCAGATCACGACCATTCCGGGTGTCGAACCGGGCGCTATCCTGCTGCTTCACGCCTTCGGCAAGACACGGGTTCACCGCGCGCTCAAAGCGATCGAAGCGTTGAAAAAGAACCACGATCTGGCGTCGATTAATGCGGCCTACTGGCGACATCTCCACCTCGCAATACAGCAGGATGCGGCGGCCGATTCTTATGACGCTGAAGGCTTCGACGCGCTTGCGCTCGCGCGGGATTTCCGGGCGGGTCTGTAGCATGCAGAAGCGCTCCGGGAACGGACGGAAAGAGAAGCGGCTTAATGCGAGATAAAAGAAGGTGTGCCCTGCGGGCCCCTCTTCTGGTGACGCCGCTTCAGGACCGTGCGAGTCGTTGACGACTTCGGCGCGAGTCGCCAAAATAATTCTTTGCCCGGCAGATGCTGCAGAACACGCGCGAGTCGTTTGTGTAGAAGTCCTGGCGCCCGGTTGCGCTGCGCCTTGCCGCCTTTCAATGTGCCTGCAGCAGGAAAGGCAGGCGCGGGGTGAACGAGACAAGCGATGAGTTCCGACCAAGGCTTGGCCGCATTGCCCGGGACAATGCGGCGCCGTCGCAGAGCCTTGCATCGCAGCTGCGCAGGGTCGGCAAATCCGGAAGCTCGCTGCGCCGAAGGTCAGCGCCGAAGTTGCAAGGGTGGCAGGGCACGCGCCGCGCCATCATCAAGGCGCGCGTTGTGCGCCTCAGCGGCAAGGGGCTGGCCCTCCAGCGGGCGCATCTCGGCTACCTGCAGCGCGAGGGCGCCGGCGAGCACGGCGACCGCGCAGCATTCTACAATGGGACCAGCGACGGCGTGGATGGCAAGGACTGGCTCAAGGCCGGCGCTGAAGACCGTCACCATTTCCGGTTCATCGTCTCAGCAGAAGATGTCGAGCAGCTGTCAGACCTCAAGCCCTTCATCCGTTCGCTGGTCAGGGAGATGGAAGCCGACCTTGGCACACAGCTCAACTGGATCGCGGTCGATCATCACAACACCGATCATCCGCATTCGCATATTATGGTGCGCGGCGTGCGCGGCGATGGCCGCGACCTCGTCATCGAACGGGACTATATTTCGTCCGGCATCCGCGCCCGCGCGGGCCTGATCCTCGCCCGCGAGCTTGGCCTCGAAACGGCCGAGGAAATCGAGCTCAAAATCAACCGCGCGATCCCGTCCCGGCGTGTGACAAATCTCGACCGGCAAATGTTGAGGCAGGGCGGTACCGGCGGCATCATCAAACTCGACGATGTGCAGCGCCGCCGGATGCACTATCGCGCCAGGCTGCAAGTTCTGGAACGCCTTGGCCTCGCAGAGCGCTCGGGCGGCTCGCTCTGGACGCTCAAACCCGGCCTGCTCGATTCCCTCTCGAGACTGGAGCAGCAGGACGTCGCGCAGGCGCGTATCCGGGCGCACCTGCGCCTACCGGGGCCGGACCGGACCGAGGGCTTCAGCTTTGACCCGCAGGCCGGGCGCCGGGATATCGTGGGCCGCGTGTTTGCGATGGCCCTCGCCAATGAGCACGCGGGAAGCGTCTACGCGCTGGTCGATGGACTTGACGGCCGCGTGCACCATTTTGAGGTCGCCGGCGACAGGGGACTGAAGTCCGGAGAATGGCTGCGGATCAGACAGGACGGGGCCGGGCGGCTTGGCGCCCTGCCGCCGCTCGGAGAGCAGGTCGTGGCGACCGGACGAACGATGCTCGACAACTGGCTCGCCGGAACAGAGAAGTTTGACGTGTCACGCGCAGGTCTCGGCGCGGAGTTTCTGTCGGCTGCGCGCGGCCGCCATGCCGAGCTGGTACGCCGCGACCTCGTCCAGCCCCGCGCGCTTCCGGATGCGCGGTCGCTCGCAAGGCTCGATTGGGCGGGCATGCACGCCGAAGGCCAACGTATCGCCGCCGAGACGGGCATATCCTACCGGCCCGTGAAAGCCGGCGAGGCGATCGAGGGTTACTTCGAGCGAGAGATCACAGGCCAGGCCGGGCGCTTCGCGATGGTCGAACGGGAACAGGCGTTCTCGCTTGTGCCCTGGAAGCCGGAGTTCGAGCAGCGGCGGTACACGCACATCCAGATGACCATCGACCGTGACCTGACGATCGGCCGGTTACGGCAGCAAAGCCTCGGCCTCGACCGCTGAGAGCAGCGCCTCTCAGGCGAAATGGCGCGCGCGATTTCGCCCGCGTTCCCGAAAGTGAAGCCGCTCGGCGACGCGCCGCGCGCTGCGAACCAACGCACTCAAAAAAATTCTTCAGCCAGAACGAAACGCCGGATTGCGCCGCGAAATGCACGGCCTTGCTGGCAATGGCCTGCACGCACACTTGACAGTCATGAGGCGCGAAAACGGGCGAAGCCACTCGCGCGGCGCTGATTTGACAAGCCGTGAAGACGCGCATTTCCTGATGGCGTCCATCGCCAGAAAGGCGCCTCATGAAGTCCCGCGCGATCTGCTATCTCGATGCCACGCTTGACGCCAAGGTCTCTGCAGCCGGGGCCAAGAAAGGCTGGTCAAAATCCTCTGTCATCGAAGCGGCGCTCAAATACTTCTTCTCCTCTGCCATCGAGCATGAGCGCGACGCGCTGCTCATCAAGCGCCTCGATGACATGAACCGGCGCCTCGCGCGCATGGAGCGCGACCAGCAGTCGCTGATGGAGCTCTGCGATCTCGCGATGCGCTATCAGATCGCCTACGGCCCGCGACTCTCGCCTGCAGCGATGCACCAGGCCGTCGCCGAGACCGCGCCTGCCTTCGAGTTCTATCGAAGCCAGCTCGAACGCCGTCTCGCGCCGGGACGCAAACTTCTCGGCGAGGCGCTCGCCGATGCGATCTTCAGCGAGGATGATTTTGCCACGCCGAAAGCGGCGCAGGCTGAAACCCTTCCGGGCACTGCACGATGAAGCGTGCTCCGCTCACCGGGAAACGCGTTTCCGGCGCCGCCTCCATGCGCGCCCCTGATCCTGGACGGAGGGTCTGGCAAGGGACACCCCGGCTTCTGCCCTTGCCAGACCCTCCGTCCAGGATCACACTTCGGGCGCGAGGCGGCTCCGGGAAACGCGGGGAGCGCTGAGACGGTGGAGCCGGTCACCCTCGAGCGGATCGACCGGGCGATCCGGATCGTCGCAGCACTGATCGATCAGACCGGGGAAGACTTCTGGCCGGTACTTGACCGGCTGGAGCAGGAGCGCGCCGCGCTCGCCGAGCGGGAAGCGAGGCTGGCGAAGTATCTCCGCGCCGGGACGCGCGGCGTGAAGACCCGTCCGGTGGCGCAACGGGCCCGGTCGTCAGGTGGCGCGCCGCCTACAGGGCAACGCCGACGGCGAAGTGCCCCGCCCTCAAATGCGCCGTCCACGGACGACCTGCGCTGAAACCGTCAGAGCGCGATGGCCGATATCAGTCCCGCCACCTGTTCCAGCGAGGCCCCCTTGCCATAGCGTTCCCGGTCGAGTGCATGGCCGAACACATCGCGCCGGATGCGGTCATCGATGCCGGCCGCCAGCATCCGGTCCTCGAACGCATGGCGCAGCGAGTAGAACGAGTGCTGAGGTGTCTCCAGGAGGTCATGCGCCTTGAGGTATTTGTTGACCGTCGCGCTGAGATCGGCGCGGCTGCGGTAGCGGGGGAAGCCGCCGGGAAACTCGCGGAACGCCTCCAGCGAAACGCCGGTCAGCGGAATGACCCGGCGCGCATAGGCGCTCTTCAGCTGGCGGCCTTCGGGTTCGATCGAGATATGCGGGATCGCGGCCTCCAGCCGGATCGTTGCCGTTGTGAGCGCGGCGCCTTCCGATGGCCGGTAGCCCGTATTGACCATGCCGAGCAGAATGCCGCGCGCTTCCGGGTTGAGGCCCGACAGGGCGCCCCGTGCCAGCAGCCGGGTCCTGATCCAGTCAGCGCTGAAAGGCGGCCGCGTCCGCATCTCGCCCTCGCGGAACGAGAGCTCGCCGAGCGGCAGGGTGAGCCCCAGCCGCTTCATCGTGTTCACCGTCTTCAGGATATCGCCGAGATGGATCAGGTCCTTGTTGGCCGAATTGGGTGTCACCTCGCCCGCCTCGATCCGCTCCAGCCAGTGCTGGCGGAAGTCGAGCAGGTCATCGCGCGTGATCGCGCCGATCGGCTTGTTGCCGATGATGTCCACGAGGTTGCGCACCGCCTTCACGCGCGGGTTCTTCCAACGCCGCAGCTGGTCGGCGCTCTTGCCGAAGGTCTTTTCGCGGGCGAGCGTCCAGTAGAGCTCCAGAGCCTTCTCGAGCGTAATCTCGGGCGAGGGAACCGTGCCGAGCAGGGCAGCGGCTTCCTGCGGGCTCGGCGCCGCACGTCCGCGCTCCAGCGCCTCAATGCGGGCGATCAGTTCCGGGGCGGGCAGGCCCGCGACCCGCGTCACATCGAGATAACGAAAGCCCCGTATCCGGGCGAGTTCCTGCGCCGCGCCGTGACGCGCCTCGGCGTCACCCGTATCGCCCGCCAGCCGCGCCTCCCACGCCTCGATCAACTGCGCCCATGCGAACTCGGCCTTGGAGCGCGCAATCGTCTCGGAATCCGTATGCAGGCTGATCCAGACCACCTCGCGCGGCTCAACGCTGCGATAGCGTTGCGGCACCCGCCGGCGCAGTTGGAATGTGCTACCCCGCAATCCGATCGACACCTGGCCCCTCCGTCGCTTTTGCCATTCTGTGCAGCAGATTGTGCAGCGAAATGTGTAGCAAGTCGAGTTCGGCGGAGTGCAACGAAGTGCAATTTGCAGCAATAATTTTCGCTTAATCAGGGTGTTGCATGCAGGCGGTTCGGGGCAATCTGGCGGAGAGGGAGGAAGACGTACCCGCGTTTTGCGCCGTTTCATAGCGTTTCGTGATTTTCTCTTTTTACTTATTATAATCAGACGGTTATGATAAGTTCATTGCGAAAGCGGAACATTTAGTTGCAAGCCGTTTCAGTCCGAGCGAAGAACAGGAATGCACTAGAGAATGCACTAGAAGACAGGTGTGGCGGAGGGATTCGGAGTGGCACGGTACGCAACAAACAAGCTCACCGACCGCACCATCAGGTCGCTCAACTCAGCCGGCCGTTATGCGGATGGCGGCGGACTTTACCTGCAGGTGCAGCCTGGCGGATCGAAGACATTCGTCTTCCTGCGCCAGGCAAACGGGCGCCGCCAGCTCGCAGGTCTCGGCCCCTTCCCCGCCGTCTCGCTTGCCGCCGCCCGGACCAGGGCAGCGCTTATCCGCGCCGCCGAACAGGACGGGCGGCTTCAACTGCTCATGGGGACCGGCCGGAACTTTTCGGAAGCTTGCGAGGCATTGACTGCCAACAGCAAGACGGCCGGCGAAGCGGCTGCTGATAAAGCGCCGCACGAACAAGTCCCGGCATTCAGGGACTTCTCGAAAGACTGGATGGACCGCAACCTTGCCAAGCTGTCCAACGAGAAAGCAAAGGCGCAGTGGTATTCGACGCTCAAGGCCTACACCAAGCCGATTGCCGCCAAGCGCCTCGACGAGATCGATACAGGCGACGTACTGAAATGCCTCAGGCCGATCTGGACCGAGAAGCCTGAAACAGCGCGGCGCGTCCAGCAACGCATCGAGCGCATCCTTTCGGCCGCTGACGTCCTCGGCCATCGCAGCGGCCGCAACCCGGCTCAGTGGAAAGGACACCTCGACCAGGTCTTGCCCGTGATGCGCTATGTGCGACAGCACCATGCCGCCATGCCCTACGCCGCCTTGCCCGCGTATATGGATGAGCTCTCGGCGCGGCAGACGATGGCGTCGCTCTGCCTCCAGTTCGTCATCATGACAGCCGCACGATCAGGGGAAGCCCGGGGCGCGTCCTGGGACGAAGTTGATCTGACGCGGGGCGTGTGGACGGTTAAGGCGGAACGGATGAAGGCACGCCGGCCACATCAGGTGCCGCTAAACGGCCCTGCGCTTGCGATACTGAGGACGCTCGATCCCGGCCCGAACCGAGGCTCGGCACACGTCTTCCCGTCGCCATCCGGATCCGGGCACTTGTCGGAAGCTGCGCTCAGGAAACTGATGTCGCAAACCGGCGCGGGCGAATTTACGATCCACGGGTTCCGCAGCACCTTCCGGGACTGGGCAGGAAACGCGACGGAGTTTGCCCGCGATCTCGCTGAAGAAGCGCTGGCCCACCAGCTTGGCGCCGTCGAAGCCGCTTACCGACGTGAGCAAGCTGTCGAAAGACGCCGCGTCATGATGGAAGCTTGGGCGGGCTTTGTATCGAAAGCGTGATGCCACTTCCGAAGGCAAAGGTCAGCGGTTCGAATCCTCTTGGGTGCATCTTAAAATCAAGGGCCTCGCTGTGACTTTCGGACCAGCGAGCTACCGATCTTGGCTCGGGGTTCCACTGGGGTTCCAACGAAATCGGCGCATGTTCCAATGTTTCCACCGGTTTCGGGACGTTTCGGCTTGAACTCTGCAGGGACATTCTCCGCTAATCCCGAAACAGCCTAGCCTCTTGACGCACAGAGGGGAAACATTCGGGAGGCTCGGCCAATACCAAGCGGCATTTGAATTCACCTTGACAGAGAGAGTACGTCTATCGCAATTTGAACTCGATTAAAGCTGAGCACGGCGTCAAATCGCCCCCCCAAGATTGATCTGTGCACAGAGGGGTTTCCGAGTGGTCGTGCTCCCATTCTGTCGCCGTTGGGGAAAACCATGATTAGCAGAACTTTGGTTGCAGCTGTTTTAGCGGCGTCCTTTGCCGCGCCAGCACAAGCTGTATGCACAATCGAGCCTCTGACTACGTCATGGGCACCGCAACTCGAAATGCACGTCGAAAAGATCAGCGACCAGAACATCCTGATTCTTTCCGGAATCATCTCCCCCGATGGTGGTGTAGCTGGTTAGCGCTGCGGGTCTCGTCCGCGCCTTTCCACATGGCGCTGTAGGACGAGGCCAGCGGCGCGGTTGGCCATTGCCGGTTCCTTGGTAGGGTTGGGTTGCGACACACAACCTGACCGAAGGAAGACCGACAATGACCAAGCCTATGATGGACCTGCGCGAGCTTGTTGAGAAGAGTGCGGACGCGGACCTGCTCAAGGAGATGATTGGATATGCCGCAGAGCGGCTGATGGAGCTGGAAGCGGGCGTGCGCGCCGGCGCGGCCTACGGCGAGAAAGACCCGGAGCGCAAAGCCCAGCGCAATGGGTACCGGGAGCGTGACTGGCAGACCCGGGCTGGCAATGTCGAACTGCGGACCCCTAAGCTGCGCACAGGCAGCTACTTCCCGTCCTTCCTGGAGGCCCGCCGCGCCGTCGAGAAAGCCCTCACAGCGGTAATCCAGGAAGCCTATGTGCAAGGCGTCTCGACCCGCGCGATGGATGATCTCGTTCAGGCAATGGGCGGCACGGGCATCTCAAAGAGCCAGGTGTCGCGGCTGTGCGAAGAAATCGATGAGCGGGTCGAGGCCTTCCTGACCCGACCCATCGAAGGCGAGTGGGTCTATCTCTGGATCGATGCCACTTATTTCAAGGTCCGCCAGGGCGGGCGCATTGTATCGGTCGCCGTGACAATCGCCGTCGGCGTCAACACCGATGGGCGCCGGGAAGTCCTGGGCATGGCCATCGGCCCCTCGGAAGCAGAGACGTTCTGGACGGGCTTCCTGCGAGACCTGGTGCGGCGCGGCCTGAGTGGGGTGAAGCTCGTCATCAGCGATGCCCATGAGGGCATCAAGGCGTCCGTCGCCCGCGTCCTCAATACCAGCTGGCAACGCTGCCGCGTGCACTTCCAGAGGAATGTCCTGGCCCATGCCGGCAAGAGCAGCCGGCGTGTGGTCTCGGCCTTTATCGCCACCGCCTTCGCCCAGAACGACTATGCCTCTGCAAAGACCCAGTGGCGCCATGTCGCCGATCAGATGCGGCCGAAACTACCCAAGCTCGCCGCGCCGATGGACGGTGAGGGCGTGAAGCGATCGCTCCGGTGGAGCGATCCTAGCCCGAACGAAGAAGACGTTCTCGCCTACATGACGTTCCTGCAGCAGCATCGCACGAAGCTGCACAGCACGAATCCCATCGAGCGCCTCAACGGCGAAATCAAACGGCGCACCGACGTCGTCGGCATCTTCCCCAATGAGAACGCCATCCGCAGACTGGTGGGAGCGATCCTCATGGAACAGACCGAGGAATGGGCCGTGCAGAGAGCACGCTACATGACGCTGGAAACGCTCGCGCCAGTCTGCGATAACCCGCTCGTCAGCCTGGCCAATACCGTCAGGCCAATGACGAGCTACACCACTTGCTGGGACACGATCCAGCTTTCCAGCAAAAAGCCATTATGCCGGTCGGTCAGGCCGCTCTCGCTCGCAGGCGAGCGCGGTTTTTCGACGCGTGACGTTGTGGTGATCAAAGAGCCGCCAGACCTCCGCGACGCCGCCCCCAGCCCGGCGCGCCGCCAACGCATCACCGATCTCATCCGATGTCGAATCCGGCTTCGCGTCTTCCAGCGCGGATGCATCCGTGGTGCGGTTCTATCAACGCCGAGCGCGAATGCCCCCCGGGCGTCTTGGCCACACCTCGCCCGCACGCAACGGAGACGACCGACAGCGGATCGCACTCGAAGCACTGCCCCCAAAACGCGCCTAAGCCTTACGTTAGGACAACCCGCCGTTGATCGCTGCGATCACCTATTGCCGGAAATCCAACGACAGAGTTCGACAGATCCATGCCGGTTTCGCCTTCACCAGCAGGAATTCCCAGTCAGGCATCAACCGCTTCGTGAGTCCTTCAAAGATCCAGCAATGTCGGCAACCGCTCCAAGCGAGCGGCGATCCGAGAATCGCCACTCGCCCAGATCACCTGTTAAATTACTTCTTGGTCCAGCTCGTGCCGTTGCTCCAAGAGACGGTTGTTGCGCTTATGGTCCCGGTGAGGGTCTTGTCATCGGGGTACGTGACGGTCAACGCGCCAGCATCGGTGCATGTGCCATAGGCGAGCGGACGGTTATCCCCAACATAGACATTCACCGTCTTTCCGTCCTGGCCAACGACAATCGAACCATAGCCGTAGACCCCAGAGGCGCCCTTACAAGCGGTCGAAGACGCGCCAGTCGCGATTGGCGAAGCCGGTTCCTGATAGGGATTGGCGGGCGAGTACTTGAGCCACGTAGAGTTGTTGTCCCAGGTCACCTTCTTTCCGTCGAATGTTCCCGTAACGGTCCGGTCATCGGTATAAGTGACGGACACTTTTCCTGCGCCGGTGCATGTTCCGTATGCGAGCGGGCGCTGGGCTCCAACCTGAACATTGAGCTTGCCGTCAACGCCAGCGATGATCGTTGCTTCCGGGCCGTAGACACCAGAGATTTTCTCGCATGTGCCGGGGGCGGCGGGGGACGCGATCGATGCAGAGATATTGGTCACCGACTTGCCCGAGAAGCTCTGGTTCAGCTTCAAGGTTTGCGCGAGGCCGGCTCCATCCGTAAAGCGATGCTCGTGGGTGCAAGAGGCCTGCTGGCAGATGACTTTAAAATTGCCAGCCGGATCGGAGGCGCCACCGCGCAAAAAGCCGCCACGCGTCTCTACTGACGCGAAATCTTTGTACTGGTACGAATACGAGTACATGATGAACCCATTACGCGGGTTCTGGCCTTCCTGGACAGCCGTACAGGTTCCAGCGTCGGCGTCGATCGCAAAGAACTTGTTCTGGTTGACGGTCGGGAGTGACACATCCGGGCACGTGATTGTCTTGGCCGTGGTCTGGGCCATGGCCGGGGCCGAAATTGCCAAACCAATAGCAGCAAGGCTTGCGCCGATTGCAAACCGCATGACAGTTTTACTCGTGTTCATCTGATTTCTCCAAACGTGATGATCTGTCCAAGGACCCAGGGACGGTTTAATTACAGACTAGAAATCCGGCTTGCCATGCCCAAAAGTAGGTATGCTGCGTCATCAGTGCTGCGCGATCAGACTGCTCGAGCTGGACACTCGCAAGAGACTGCCGCTCCGGATGCGGGATCATGGTTCATTGTGCGCACGGAGATGGTGCGATGAACCCTGAGAACCTGTTTCCGCTGACTGATCACCTTGAGCACCTCCGCAAGGACGGGCGATTCGCTGAGCGTGCTCGCTGCCAAGGCTGATCTTGAGTATTTCCGTGTCTGGCTGATGGAAGGTCTTGGTCAAGGCGACGGTTCGAAGGGCGCTCGCCGGCCCACCGTTTAATCCCGTGTCGACGTTCAAGGTGCTGAATTTTCAGTCACCGCGCGGTTTTTCTGACCTGGAGATGGAATTCAAGATCCTGGACCGGCCCTCGTGGATGCCGCTCTTTGGCTTGGCCGTGAGCGGGGCGATGCCGGATAAGAACACGATCCGCCACGTCCGCAATCGGATAATCGAGACCGGCAAATTGAAGCGTATGCCTTTTTGCTGTCGAGATGTCGCGGCCTCGCCTTCGAAGTGTCACAATGACATGGTCAACCTTGGATATCTTCATATTGCGGGGACAAGTCGCGGCAGGATCTGCGCAGAATTTTCAATACACATTGCGACCGGCAATCATGACCAACCTTGTTAGGCACATCTACCAGGCGACCTTGTCGCCAGAGGGATTTGATCGGCTGGTGCCCGACCTCGAGGCTGAGCTCGTGCGCGTTGTGTCGGCGGTCGAAGGGCGTAACGACGTGATGACGCGCCTCGTTTCCGAAAAGGAGGCGGCCGCAGCCGTGGCAGCTTTCGCCGATCTCGCGCCACATGCCGAAGCCGCTGCGGCGATCCAGGCCCGGCTCGGTCATTTATCGCCTGACACCTCTGGCCTCGAGGCGCTCCTCGCGCTGATTCCGAATCCGGCAGTGGTGCTCGATCGCGAGGGCAAGATCTTCGGCGCCAATGGGTCGGCGCGCGCCATCATGCAGCCGCTCGGCTTCGAGACGGTGTTTCCCGATCCGGAGGCCCAGCACACCGTGCGGCGCGCGCTCCAACAAGGCGCGGGACCAAAGGCGGACGCCGCCATCCCGCTCAACATCACGGCGGAAGGCGATGCCTCGCGCTGGGTGGTGCTGCGGCCTTTGCGGCTGCCCGAAAGCCTGGCCGCCATGGGTAAGCATTTGTTTCTCGCCACCTTTGTCACGCCCAATTTCGGCGCGGCGACGCGAGCGGTGCTGACCGACGCGTACGGCTTGACACCCGCCGAGTGCGAGGTAGCGCTCGCCCTTGCCCAGGGTCTAACGCCCGAGGCGGTAGCGGCGGCGCGCGGGGCTTCGCTCGAGACCGTGCGGGGACAAATCAAGTTCGCCAAAGGCAAGATGGGCGCCGGGAGCATCCCCGACCTCGTCCGTACCGTGTGCGGCTTCGCCGTGGGCGCTCTCGACGGCGCGGGAGCCGGCTCAGCGGGCGCTGAGACCGGCGTCGTGAGCGGGGCGCGTCCGGGCTTTATCCTTCTGCCCTGCGGGCGCCGCCTCGATTACCTTAGCCAAGGTGACCTCGACGGGGCACCCGTCCTGCTCTTCCACAATATGCCCTACGGCGCCGAACTGCCCCGCGCCGCGCAAGACGCGGCGCGGGCGCGCGGCCTCCACATCGTGGCCCCGCTTCGGCCCGGCCACGGACACTCCGGGCCCGTGTCGGCCCGGGGACCCGCTCTCCTCGATCAAGTGGCCGAGGACACCGCCGCCTTTATGGACCGCCTCGGCCTTGATCGAGCGCGATTGATCGGCCACGGGGCGGGCTCGTCCTTCGCGCTGCATTTCGCGCACATGAACCCAAATCGGGCGCGCGGCCTCGTGATGGTCAGCCGCGCGCCGGCGTGGCGCGCTGAGAGTTTCGGGGAGCTCTCGGCGGAACACCGGGCGTTCGCCCTTTTGATGCGGTACACGCCCCGGGTCGCTTCGTTGATGATCTGGGCGATCGTCAGCTACATCAATAAATTCAGCGCGGCCGCGTACCTGCGCAAAGCCTGCAACGGCAGCGCGCCCGATCTGCGCGCCATCGAGGATCCCGAGATCGTCGCGCTGATCGCCGAGGGCATCGGCCACGGTTTCCGCAACGGTGTCGAGCCCTACTGCCGGGACTTCGAGGCGATGGAGGTCGACATGACAACCGCAGCACGCTTCCTCTCGGTCCCCCTTGAGATCGTGCACGGCGAGGCCGACCGGATCGTCAAGCTGGAGTTCTCGCACCGCTTCGTCGCCGCTGTCCCGCGCACGCGCCTAACGTGCGTGCCTGACGCCGGCAATTACCTATTCTACAGCCACTGGGCCGAAGTGCTCGCGGCGGTCGAGCGTTTGTCGGCTTGATTTGATGTTGCTTCCAACGCAGTGACTGATTCTGTCACGGGACCGTGCTGTCTGTGGTGCTGTCGGTCTAATGCGAACCCGTCTCCGCTATTCGCGGGTCAGCAGGTGCTACACAACGAGAAGTTCGCGCCATTCGCGAAGGGCGGCGTCACGTAGCGATTTAAAGCCGGCCCTCCTCTCGATGTTTCTCTGGTGATTGAAATGATTGTGTACAGACGAATGCATTGAAACGAATTTCTGAAGACTTCGCATTCGCCTGAAGCGCGACATTGCCCGCTCTCGTCGGCGAAAAGGCTGGTGTGAATTTTCGGCGCGATTGTTTAAGTGCCGGCCTGTTTCCTGGCGTCCCTCGTTCCCGATCACCTTCATCGCTGCGTGGTAGGATGGGCACTTGTCAGTCACCACGACTTCGGGATTTCCGTAGCGTTTCATGGCTTTTCTGAGGAATTTCAGCGTCGCGGCCTTGTCCCGTTTCTTCGTAACGTAAGCCTCCAGAAGCTCCCCTTCGTGGTCTACAGCGCGCCACAGGAAATGCGTCTCACCTCGAATTTTCACGAACACTTCGTCCAGGTGCCAGCGCCATTGCTTGACCCGGCGCATAGCCTCGGACCTCCGCTTACGGATCTTATCTGCGAAGTATGTCCCGAAGCGATCGACCCAAAGACGGACGCTTTCGTGACAAACATCGATACCCCGCTCGTGAAGCAAGTCCTCGACGTTGCGCAGCGATAGAGGAAACCGGACATACATCAGCACGCCTAGCTGGATGATCTCGGGCGACGTTTTGAAGTAGCGGAACGGGTTCTTGCTCATATTCCAAGGCTAACCGCCCTGCCCGGCCGTCTCAAGACCCCGTTTCGCTGACATTACCCTCCTGAGGATCGACGTAGAGGCCTCATGCTGGGCCGCGTCCGGCGGGGCGCGCGCCGCCGCTTCCCACTGGCCGCCTCATCTGCCTACGGATGGGAACCCGAAAGTCGGTCTGCGACCAGAGGGGTCGGCGCCGCATCCGAACGCCGGCGGAGACCTTTGAGTGGCGCTGACTTCGACGGGCTGCCTCGTTTACAGCGGCGCGGATCGTAGTGTGGCCGCGGATCGAATGTTGCGTCTGAGCCGCGCAAGCTCTCCGCTACATCGAGCACGTCGTGACGGTTGCCGACGGCACATTTCGGCACCGGCGTCTGGTCTCCTTCGAAGCGGTGGCGGGCGGACGGCGCATGTGCCGGAGCGCGGGCGGCGCGCAAGGGGCGCGGAACGCGATCGTCTCTAACCGTCCGTAGACATCCTACCTACAGCTCCCCTTGCCCGCCGCCCTCCTGCGCTCCGGCCATGCGCCGATCCTGCCGCCCGCCACCGCCTCATGCGGAAAGGAACGGGACGGCGGAGGAGACCGACATGACCGAACCGACCACCAGCCCTTCCCGCGCCGCGAGCGCGCTGACGACAGTCAGCGAAGCCTCGCGAAGCGAACGGCCACGCATCTACGTTGCGTGCCTCGCAGCCTACAATAACGGCCGCCTGCACGGGCGCTGGATCGATGTCACCACGCCGGGCGAAATCTGGCGCAACGTTTCGGCGATGCTGCGCGCCAGCCCGGAACCTGATGCAGAAGAATGGGCCATCCACGATTACGAAGGCTTCGAAGGCGCGCACCTGTCCGAATACGCATCGTTCGAGACAGTGTGCGAGCTTGCCGAATTCATCGGCGAGTATGGCGAACTTGCTGCCCGCATCTACGGGCATTACGGCAATGACCTTGAGCAGGCGCGCGCCGCCTTCGAGGATTATGCGGGCGAGTACCGCAGCGCCGCCGACT
>Ga0247844_1003833_pt1 | contig 21341 bp, 17 predicted proteins | sample LaCtaG_FD_192421 | JGI IMG/M metagenome (GOLD analysis project Ga0247844, IMG submission 192421) | Freshwater microbial communities from meromictic Lake La Cruz, Castile-La Mancha, Spain - LaCruzMarch201714.5m_1 | ecosystem: Environmental > Aquatic > Freshwater > Lake | place: Spain: Castile-La... | reverse complement strand
GCAATACAACATTTTATTGAATTTCAATATAACTGGCATTCTTAGCGCCAAATGAAACTCCTGCTCCTTCTTTTAAATTACACATTATCGCAAAAATCAAATGAGTCATGACCGCTAATCAACCATTTGAAAAAAATACGGAAGAATTGATAGTATCCGCTTTACAATGAGTCAAAAATTATATATTGGAACACTAAGATTAAATAATGAATAGTGTCCCAAGTTATGTGGAATAAGACATCTTGACTTCCATTTTAAAGTTTCCTGAAATTTTCATTTTATTTTTCCAATATTCTTCCCATCCTTCTTTATCGAGAGTTAATTTCATTAATATTCTGGCCATTGCCTCTGCACCCTTTTCTGACCAGTTATGAGCAATTCTTTTTAATCTCCTTGCCATCTCTCGCATGAATCTCTCTATGCGCGAGGTTACTTTTGGTACTTCAGTTCCTGAGGCAAGTAGCATTCGAAGGTGCGTAAATAGCTGCATTCTTGCGTTATGTAGATAGGTCGATGCACAGGTGTAGTTTTTTCTTTGAGATTTTCTTCCAGCATCGCTAGCTCTTTTTCCGCAAGCCATACTTCTCTCATAAGAATTAATTTTTCCTCTAATGTCGGATTAGAACTTTCTGGTTTATATTTTATGGGATTTAAAACAAGGTCCCAGATTTTTTGAGTTAGTTCTTTTTCTAATTCTCTGTCACCTTTATCTTGATAACGATAAACGTATTTAAAGTCTCTTGCCACATGCCAAATACATCTCTGTTCATGATAAGCAAGTGACCTAAGTGCAGCAATTAAGTGAATGTCACCGTCACTTAATAATATATTTGCTATAGGCTTGAAGAGAATTTTTTTATCGTGGTTTGCTTTTTTTATTTCTTTTGCCAGTTGATACCAGGAGCTTCTAATCCAGCAACCAATGGGAACAAGTCTTTGATCTTTAGTCATACCAATAACTACTTTTAATTCTTGTTTTTGAAGTTCTGAATGTGGTTTATAACCAGTGCCATCAGCAGCAATGACTTCTAGATCATCTTTAATTTTTAAATCTTGTTTTATAAAGTCTGTCCCTAGAACCATTCTGTGTAGTCCACTTTTTGTGAGCTGAATGTCGACATTTTTAAAGTGAGTGGTGCTTCTTCGGTAGCTTTGATCTTTTAACTCCTCTAGGCATTTCTTGGTCAATTCATAAGAATGAGTTTGATGTTTTGGAAGGTTAAAGAATATTCTAAAAGGTAGAAAAGTTTGCTGACAGTTATGGCATTTCATTCGATGAAGATTTAGTTTTAATTTTCCAATAGAAGTATTAATGGACCTTTGGTAGTTGCCATGTATTAACCAGTAGGAATGATCACAGCAAGGAACAGCTAATTTAGGAAGAATTAATATTTCATAATGTTTACAAAGTAGAGCTTCAATCCAGGCAAATACTAAATGAGCAATTCCCCTTGCCCCATCATTTTCCACGGCCTGTTTAATTTCTAGAATAACTTCATCAAAAGAAAAAACAAATTCTTTGATAAAGCACTTCACTACTAAATTAATATCTTTGTTCATAACCATCCTTGGTCAAAATGAATAGAGATATTAGAATGGCAAAAGAATTATTATTAGTCTAAAAGTTGCTCAAAAGCTTCGGTAAAAATTGTTTTAAACATTTGATTGGGAGTGAGTTTATCAATTGGGTAACTAGGGTTTTGGTAGAGGATTAAGCAGGCATCCCAGATCCATTTCTCATATGCCTTCTCACTTTTAAAGCACTGCTCCCAGGCAATATCATCAATGGGATCAAGCAAGGGACGGAATTTTAGAACTCTACGAATACGTTTTAAATTTTTAGAACTCATGGGAAATATTTTTAGGTAGAGGTTACAATTGGTCTATAAAAAATACACCAAAGAAGAAGAAACAATTAAAGATATTGAGAATATTTGTATTAGATTCTAAAATAGACTTAACGAATCAACTACTTTGTTCCACATAACTTGAGACACTATTCTATTAAATAATGAGGAGACGTAATATGAAAATTTTTATGCTTTTGACCCTACTAGCAACTTCAGCATCTGTGTTTGCCTTTCACCCTGAAGAAGGTGATATTATTTCTAAAATAGGAATAGGTAGTAAGATTATTGCTTTATCTGATATCAACCTAAAGCCAAATACTGGTGAAATACTTTTTGGCGGTAACGAGTGCGCAATTATTTTTAAAGAGGAAAATTTTGATAGGGTTATAAAAAGTGGAACGGAATTTACGGTATCAAGCGTTAGAAGTGGTAGAGAAGATTCAATGTATATTTTTGATCCGATAAGTGAAAAAATTCTCAATGTCGCTAATGCTCGCCAAATAATAAAATTAAATAATTTAGAAAAAAAGCTGACCTTAAATTGCGATATTTCTTTCAACAGACCTAATAAAACGAAACCCACAACAATTGGTGAGTTAAAAAAATATTTTGCAGGGGTATTCAAAGTAGAATTAGCGGAACCAAAACAATATTAAATACTAGAAATAAAAGTGCATCACGCTCAAGTTTGCAAAAGTTAAAATAGTAATCTAGGCCCTTAGAAAATTCCGAGGGCTTATTATTTTTTAAGGTTACCCTTCGGGTACCGCTAAGCTGCGGGACATTTGATTTGCCCGCTCACCGCTTAGCTTCTTGTTTATATTTTTTTGAAATCTGATGCAGAAAAATTACTAAAATTTTTGCAAAAACCTAGGCCAGTACCATGACCAGTACACTGGCCTACCTAGAGTGAAATGAATTTTTTCAAATTTCCATTTATCATCAATGAAATTAAAGACTTTAGCAAATGCCGCCCATCACAATTTTCTTTTTATCGCAGCTGACCCCTCTCCCTCAACGAGTATCGTGAAAGGGGTCAGCTGCTAAAGAAAAAAGATCGGGCGGCGTTAAGAAAAAAGGATAGAAAAAATAATTTTTAAGTTTGTGTTTATGGGTTGTTTGGCATGTTAGAGGTCAATGGTGCGTCTGTTGTTCGGAATGGTGGACTCGATCGGGATCGAACCGACTACCTCTACAATGCCATTGTAGCGCTCTCCCAGATGAGCTACGAGCCCCAATAATTTCTCAGAACAAAACTTTTCAGAACAAACATATTACAAAAAATACATATAATTTGTTATACAAATAATTTTAAAAAATCTTCTTTTTTTTCAAATGATGTCCAAAGATCCTTGCCCACTTTTAATTTTGCAAGTGCATCATCAAATTGATCCATACTCTTTGCGCCAATAAGTATTGTGTTAATATTTTGATTAAAATAATAGGAAAAAACAAGCTCCATAAAATCAATTCCACTTGGTAAAAGTTTTTTTGCAGCTTCGACAATTTCCACTTTCTTCACTACATCGGCTTGTTTAAACCAAGGTGCACTTTTTCGGCAATCACTATCATCAAATTTTCTATTTAAATTATATTTTCCCGATAAAATACCCTTATCTATTGGACCCCAGGACATAAAAGCAGCATTATTTTTTTTACAAAAAGGGTCATAAATTTTTTCAAAGTTTTCTCTCTTAAACAAATTAAATTCAGCCTGGATAACATCAATCGAACAAACTTCACTGGCTAAAGCTAAATCAGTTGCATTAGTATTACATAATCCAATATATTTAATTTTTTTCTCTAGTTGCAATTTTGCTAGTCTCTCCAAGGGTTTTCTAATATCAACATTTTGATCTGGCCAATGAATCAAATACAAATCAATGTAATCTGTTCCAAAATCCTTAAGTGATTGATAAACCATATCCTCTGCAACTTGAGGATCATTTGTCATATTCACACGCTTATTGGGATGCCAGGTAACTCCCGACTTTGAAAGATAAATGACCTTTTCTCTAATGTGATTTAAGGCCTTACCGATTCGTTTTTCTGAAAGTCCAAAGCCATAAATGGGAGCACTATCAAATAAAGTAACGCCCTTGTCATAGGCATACTGAACTAATTCAATGGCCTTGCCCTCGTTAATATCTCCAAAACCATAACCACCACCTTCACCACTAATCGCTCCGCCTCCAAAGGAATACATTGGAACTGTCATATCTTTTATCTTTCCAAAGGGACGCTTGGTGCTTGATAAGAGATTACTATCTTGGTATTTAGTCATTGTTTGGCTCATTTTTTTACAAGAATTTCTAAGCAACTATACTATTACAATTTTTACTAAAGTGTCCCATGATTCTTTATGTTTTTGCCCATTTTCAAGAAGCCTCTGCTTTTTTAAAGTCGATTCCCTTTAAGCAAAAAGTCTTACCCCATAATTTACAACTCACCTATTTTGAATCATTTGATGAAAGTATTGAATCTCCCAAGGGACTATTAATAATTCAAGAAGGACCTTGGAGAGCTTATTCAAGTCTTATTAAATTTTTATCATATGCGGAAATGCAATCGCTTAAAATTCAAGAAATTAGAAATTTTGGAATTGTTGGTTCTACTTCACTTGCACCACAATTTGAAATGGATTCCATTCATGAAATTAGATCATCCTATTGTTTTTTAAATCCAGAATTTCCTGAATTTCAATCCTATCATTCCAGTGTAAAATCACCAAAAATGGTCGACTGCCTAACAGTTTTTAAAAGAATTACTAATACTGAAGAAAAAAAATCCTATCTTCCCTTTGCCCCTCTCATTGACAGAGAACTATGGGGAGTAGCAAAGGCTGCTAAAGAATTTCATATTCCTTGGAGATCTATTAAATGCATTTCTGATATTTTAGATGATCAAACAAATTGCCAGTTAATTACTGAAAATGCCGCGCACTTTTCTCAACTACTTTTTGATCATAACAAAACATTAGAAATTAATAATACATCTCCTGCCTATAAAACGAACCTTAATCCCATACCTTTTTTCCATCAAATGGGATTCCATTTTACGTTCTATCAACAAAACACTTTACTTAATCTTCTTAAATCGCGAAGCCTTGATTCCATTACTCAATCTGATTTTTTTCATGATTTATTACTAAAAAAAAACCTTGCTCCAAAGCAAAAAACCAAACTTCTTCTAGAACATTTAGAAGATTTAACTTTTCCTGAAATGCGCTCTATTTCTAAAAAAATACAATTGAAGTTACAATCTTTTCCTCAATTAGATAATCTTCAATTACAAGTACGTCCATCCGATGGTCTTGAATTTCTCCATGGCAAATTTACCGTTCACAATTTAAATCAATGGAATGAATTACTCCTAACTCTCTCAAACCTAGAACTTCATTCCCTATTCCAAGATCTAGATGGAAATAATTTATGATTAATTCTATCTTTCTTGAAAATTCTTTAACTAATAATCCCTTCGCCCAAAATATTTTAAAAAACTTTAAACATATTAATCCTATTCTTATTGATAATTACCAAGACTACTGGGGAAGAGTAAAAAAACCATATTTGCAAAAACGAGACGATCTTTCTCTTTTTATTGCCCAAAAAAAAGGACAACTTGTTAAGGCTGCTCCTGCTGCTTATGGAACCATTGGACAAGCCCATTACTATTTTATTCACGCTTATAACTGTATCTATGAATGCCAGTATTGTTATTTGCAAGGATATTTTAATACACCTGATCTTGTTTTATTTGTTAATCATGAAGACATTATTGAAGAAATAAAATTAACTCTTGAAAAAAATTTAGCCATAGATCCTCATAACTCAATTTGGTTTCACGCTGGAGAATTTTCCGATTCACTTGCCCTTAATCATTTAACTGGCGAGCTTCCACTCTATTTTGATTTTTTTTCCAAAAACCCAAAAGCAATTCTAGAACTAAGAACAAAATCCACGAACATAAAACCCATCCTGAGCCTTGAGCCAACATCCAATATAATCCTTAGTTTCTCACTCTCTCCTGAAGAAGTTTCCAAATCTATTGATTTAAAAACTCCCTCGCTCCTTCACCGCCTTAAGGCCATGCAACAATTGCACGAAAAAGGATTTCAACTTGCTGTTCACTTTGATCCCATTATTTACTCTCCAGAATTTAATAATCATTATAAAATCCTTATAGATCAACTTTCCCAACGTGTACCCCTTGCTTCACTTTCCTACGTTTCAATCGGTGTTGCCCGATATACTAAAGATGTTTACCGAGAGGTGGAAAATAATTATCCGGATTCCCCCCTACACAAAGTACCGCTCTATTCTTCCTTTAATGGTATGTTGAGATATTCTCGCCCGCTGCGCGGTTGGATGTTGGGAAATATTCAAGAAACCTTAATCAATAATGGACTAGAAAAAAGCAAAATATATTGGTGTATGGAGTCCTAACTCTTTCCCAATCATCATTTTTTGTAATAAATTATCCCTAAGGACTTTTCAATTTGCCTATGCAAAACCAAAATGAGGATTCATGTTCCATACCTTTCAAAAACCTTCAAAACTTTCTAGTACCTTTAAAAAAATACCTCACTACCCAATTACCGTTGAAGACCTAAATTGTCCTGATCCACGCGCCATTCGCTCTCTCATACTCCTCATGGACCAGGCTGCCGTAAATGGTGGTGCTGCTGCCCATTGGGGCGGGCCTGCTGCTCTAGCTGAAATTACTTCTGTCCTACTTTCACACCTCTTTCAAAAAACAAAAAAAAATTGGTTTGAAGAATATAATTTAATTAATGATATTGGGCATGCTGAAAATGTTTTTTATGCTGCACGTGCCCTCTTTGAACACGCCGGAATCACTATTTCAGAATTATTAAAATTTAGATCCATGGACTCAAGACTTACTGGTCACGGCGAGAGTCACCTTTTTCCAGAATCAGTGCTCATGAGTAATGGCCCACTTTCCAGTGCCTTTGCCCAATCCCAGGGACTAGCAATGGCCGACAAACTTTTAGAAAATAATCGCACTACTATTTGTTTTCTCTCCGATGGAGCACTAATGGAGGGAGAAGCTAAGGAAGCAATGACTGCTATCCCAGGACTGGCAGCAAAGGGTAAATGCAATCCTTACTTATTACTTTTTTCTTATAATAATACAAAACTTTCTGGACGAATTTCTCTGGATTCCTATTCTATGGCACCTACGGTAGATGCCTTTGCCACACTTGGATGGGAAGTTTTTCACTGTCATACTCCCCACGACATTGAAAGCTGCAATAAATCCTTCCAGGAAGCATTAGAAAAATGTCATGAGAATCCTACAAAGCCTGTGGTACTCATTTTACATACAATAAAAGGGCAGGGATTAACAAAAACTGTTTCCTCACCTAGCGGAGGTCATGGATTTCCCTTGAAAAAACATGACCCTGAATTAATTCCTTCCCTTACTGAAATTTGGAACGGTGATATCACTAAAATTCCTAAACCTTTTACTGATATGGCCGAAAAACTTCTGGAACAACTCCCAAAATCCAGTGTTAACCCTTTAGATGTTTTAGAGGGAAAACGAGAAAAAATCCAAGCTGGCTTTGGCAGAGGATCAATCATTGCTAGACAAAAAAACTACCCTGTCATCGCAATATCATCCGACCTACAAAGCTCCACGGGCCTTGCTCCCTTTCATAAGGAATTTCCTCAATACTCCTTTGATTTGGGAGTTTCAGAGTCCAACATGATCAGCTCTGCTGCTGGATGCGCTAAATTTGGATTTATTCCATTAGTAGATACTTTTGCTGCCTTTGGCGTTACCAAGGGTAATCTTCCACTCATTATGTCTTCACTTTCTCAAGCGCCTGTCATTGGCATATTTAGTCATGTGGGATTTCAAGATGCTGCTGATGGAGCTAGTCATCAATCACTCACTTATTTTTCAGCCCTCTCCTCTATTCCCAATATGGACATTATCTCCCCAATCAATTCAAAGGAAGCCGAAGAGGTTTTGCTCCTTGCCATTGATCAACTTGCTCACTCACACTCTCAAACTCAAACTCAAGCAACTCAAAATGAACATGGGAAATCTAAAATATTTTTTACTGGCAGAGAAGATGCATTACTTGAATCAAATCCTCTATTTGCTAGTATGGGTCCCCTCATTTGGGGTAAACCAAGAGTTGTTCATCAAGGCAATGCAGGAATATTAGTTAGTAATGGAAATATTTTTGAAGAAGCTATACTCGCTCAACTTGAACTAAAAAAATCCAATCAAGATTGGACTCTCATTAATCACCTTTTTTTAAATTCCTGCGACAAAAGCTTTTGGAAGGAACAACTGGAAAAAAATCAAGGAAAAATCATTTATATTGAAGATCACCAAATTCAAGGCGGAATTGGATCTTACCTTCTTAACTCCCTAAACCAACAGGGCCTTTCTCCAATTATTAAAAAATTTGAAACCATGGGAATAGATGGCCACTTTGGTCAATCAGCCTATAGTGCCAGACAACTTTACGATAAACATAAAATTAGCTCCGCTCATATTGCCAAAAAGGCCTTGGGGATGATAGTTTGATCCATAGTTTTTAATTAATCTCTCAAAACGAAGGTTCTTTTATGTCTAGAATGTGTGATTTAACAGGAAAAATGAGACAAGTAGGAAATACGGTTTCTCACTCTAATAGAAAAGCTAAAACTTTAAATATGCCAAATTTAAAAGTAAAAAAAATCTATGATCCAGAAACTAAACAAACAATTAGATTAAGACTTTCAACAAATGCTATTAGAACGCTTGATAAGGTTGGATCTTTAACGAAATTTATCCGTAAACAAGTGAAGAAAGGAAAATTTTAATTTTCTTTTTGCCCTAAAAATCTAAGATCTTATTTAGTTTAATTCCTCATACAATGAGCCTAAATAAGATCTTGAGTTATAAATTTTTTGGCCCTCTATCTTCGCACAAAATACCTAATAATACTTTTACTACTCCCTAGAACATTTTGCTCTAATGAAATAAATAACAGCTACCGGTAGTGCTACTATGCATGCAAAGGATACAAGAAACATCATTTTCTTCTCCGGAAAGTGCATCCCTACACTTTTATTGTTAGTATTATGTGAATTAAAGATATCCAAAATCCCTTTGGATAACTCCTCTCCCGCTGACTTAATGCAAACCCCTTGCCAGATAATGTAAAAAAAAATCTTTTTCATCTAACCAACTGAAATGATGATTAATTTGCATTTTTTTTACTTCACCACTTCAACTTGCTCTTGACCTATAGGGTACCCTTTAGTCACTAAACTTTCGACAAAGTCACCATGTAAAAAGGTCAATTGGAGGCACAATAACCCCGCTCATGTAAAAATTTTGTCCTCAAAAAGAAACTAAAAAAGTAATCTATGACCTAATCTCTAACGAATTATTTTTTTGGAATTACTAAATGAAGATAGGCGTCCTAATTGTTCAACTGCTACTAATAAATTTTTTTACCTTCTCCTGCGGAAGTTATACCGACGTAAAAGTTGACCTAAATCAAACTCAAATTGACGCCATAAAAAATAAACTCGCAGCAAAATGTTTAACGGACAAGGCCACACTTTTTAGTGATTTAAAAACCGCCACGACTAATAGTTTTGATTCAGGAAAAATTATTGCCACAGGCAATAAATATAAAATAACCCAAACCGATGTATCAGAACAAACACTCGTCGTTTTAAAAATTGATACTGCAAATATCTACGTCTATGTCACAGGATCTCTCACTCCACGAGTTTATAAATACTCAATCGCCAATAACCAGTCCCATGTGGATGCCATTAAAATTCTTGCCTGTGGTGCAGGAAATACTTTTACTGAAGATATTAATAGTTTTAGTTACGACATTCTAAACTATGAACCAGATAAAACTGACGACGATAGAACAGAACAAAAAGGACACTTTGATATTAAAAGTGATCGCCCAGTATTTTTCTCGCTCTTTAGTAGAACATATTTAAGAACTGTCTACTTAAACGGCAAAGTTGTTGAAGATGAAAAACAGGATATAAAAGTATCCTATGAAAAAACTGAAAACGTATCTATTGATGATTACGAAGATCGATTTAACCTCGCCACTCATTGCACTTTTATCAATGCTAACTGGCTAGACCTGGATGCTAATTCTTACCTGGCAGATATAACTAAAGTAACCTGTTCCGCAAATGCCTTTAATTGGACAAGTGACATAAAAAATTAAATATGATGAAAAAAATATTATTATTATCCCTATTTTTTAGAATTTCACTAACCTTTGCTGAAGATGGAGGACTGCTCTTTGATGACTTTGATCAAAGGACACGAGATTTAAAAGCATCTAGTTGGATCGTTTTTATCAATAGTGAAGTCATGCAGTTTAAGCCACTTCAAAGTTTTAGTTTAGAAAATAAGGAAATTAAAGCTCGGGAAAAAAATTATAATGGTGGAGGAGTCGGCATTGGAAGAAAGTGGTGGCTTGGATCCTATTTCAATACCACCACAGAGATTGCCCTTTTTTTTGTACAAAATAGAAATGAAGAAAATAAAATACCATCGGAAGATACAATCTCCACTTATGTTGTCTCAAATTTTAAAGAATTACATATTCATTATGGATCTCGTTTGTCTCAATCAATTGGAATTGGGATTGAACTGCCAGGATTTATCTTAGAACCATTTGCCCAAATTTATATAGGACTAGGCTTTAACGACAGCAAAGTTGGATATTATTGGGACACCCAAATAGCCTCTGAGTATGAAAGTTATAATTCTAAAATCACTGAAAATACCCTTTACCAGGGTGTGGGAGCTGGATTTAATATATTAATAGATAGTGGTTTAATGACCTATGTTAAAGTGATGAAAAATACGATTACTGTAGGTAAACGAAAAACCTCAACACAAATATCCACAAGTGGTACAGTTGTTGAAGATCTGAGTAACTCACAAAATATAAATGAAACAATTGATAAATATTCTTTAGGAATTGGTTTAGGCTATCTATTCTAAAAATATAATTTTTATTAACAATGAGGTATCTATAAAATTTTTACTAATCTTTGCATTTACAATTTCTACTTTTATTCACAGTGCTGAAAACAAAACAGTGCAAACAGTATATGATTTTTCCTTTGAAACTGTAGAAAAAGAAAAAAACCAAAAAGCTGAAACATTACAACTTTCTAATCTGAAAAATAAAGTCATCATGATTGTCAATATTGCCACAAAATGTGGATTTACTGGACAGTTGGAAGATTTAGAGAATTTAAACAAACAATTTAAGGATAAGGATTTTATCCTCATTGGAGTTCCAAGCAATGATTTTGGAGGACAAACCCCTGAAAACGACAAGGATGTTCTCAAATTTTGCCATGCTCAATATAAAGTAACTTTTCCCATTACCAATAAAGTTCAAGTTTCAGGTGATGCAAAAACAATGCATCCATTTTTCAATTATCTCTATGATTTAAGAAAACAAACCTCTATTAAATGGAACTTTGAAAAATTTATCTTCAATAAAAAAGGTGAACTAGTGGACTCTTTTGGCTCCATTAGGTCTCCAAATAGTACAAAAATTACCGACTTGATCAAAAAATTGTTGTTAGAAAAGTAAGGTTTATAGGGTTGCATCTATAAGACTAGCTTCTTTTTTAAAATCACGTTAGATTCACTTCGATGAAAAAGGTGAAGCAAACAACATATTCTTTTCTAGTTTTATGCATGGGATTGTTTCCATCACTCCATACATTTTCTCAAGTTTCATTTGCACCACTTGATGATAATCGTTATAGCATTGCTAAAGGTGCAGGTGGTTCCATTGCCAGCGATCTAATGTGGCAAGGGAAAAAAATTAGTGCTCCTGAAATTGTTGAACTAACAGAGCTTAGTTGGTCTGGTAAAATTGATTTATCAACTCTTGATCCAGCACCACAGGACGAAATTTGGAACCCTCAATTAATTAATCAGCCTGACCAGATTCAAGAAACTGATCTTCCTACACATCTTGAAGTTGATTTCCAAGATATGGCGATTAGCTCAACTGGTTCAGATAGAGATTCGACAATTAAATTTGCAGCTTCAGGAAAAACATTAAGTGGGAAAAAGACACTTTTTCACATAATGCTATCTGACAATGCTCATAAAATTCTCATGCGATCTGAAATTATTAAAAAATTAGGATATCGCCATACGTTTATGAAACGAACAGCACTTGTAAAAGTTAATTTCTTAAATCAAGAAGCAAAAGAACAATTCCTTTCTGATCTAGATTATTATTCAAGTGATGCTCCCAAAAAGTGGCTTGTAGAAAGTAAAAATTCAAATACCTCTGTATTATTACAAGACTCAATTATTATGCTGGCCGATGATTTTACTAAACCAAATTTTGCTTTTAATCCACCGCTTCTTGAAGAAATACAGGATCAAAGGGCACTAAGAGCTCTTGCAATCATTCATAATCTACTTCCGATAACAAGTTCAAGCCTAAATCTTTTAAGATGGTACGCTGGGAGTATTTTTTCTGGAAACGTGATCTTAGAAGATCCTTCAACATTTCTTTTTGGCGCCACCTATGAAGATGCACGCTGGATTATAAGATTATTAAATCAATTACAAGAATCTGATTTTATCGATGTAGTAAAAAAATCTGACCTTCCTCCCTGTGTTCAAAAACTTTATCTAGAAAAAATAAAATCAAGAGTTAAATCTCTAGGAGAATTATTTGATTTACCAAATGATCATCTTAAAACCAGTGAATTGGTTCGATGTGGTCAAGACGTGGTCGATGGAAAATTAACAGTGGATACTTTTGAAGGCTATGCTCCCAGTTTTGCTTTTGGTGATCCAGAAAATCCACTCACTATGAAGGAAATTTTAAATATCGTCTGGAGCAAATTATATGAAACTGGATTTAATACTTTAAATAATTATATTAATAATCTTCCCATCATGGGAACTGCTGTTGATGCTAAAAATCAACTTAAATACAATGAACTTCGAGCAACTGCTATCGCTCAATCACAAGCGGAAGGGAAAACAATTAGTATTCCTACTACCACATGGTCTTTCCCAACTTATAAAGCACAAATTTATATCAATAGATTTGTTACTGCTGGGCCATATCAAGGAACAACAAATCGGTTATCACAGGCCGATGTTTTTGGAATTAGTGGATCCATCGGTGAATACATGGGTATCGCAGGACTTTTGCCTGATTTTAAAGATAATAAAAATAGTAAAATTAAATCTCCCTTTAATGCTCTGACTGCTGATTTAGAAGCTAATATTACCTTTAGCCATATTTCTCCGATTAATCGCATCAGTGATGCCGTTAAAAATATTACACGCTTCAAGGAAGTACTTGCACCTGTTGAACAACACAAAACAGTAAACCTACTAAATTCAATTCTTAAAAAGAAAGATGACGAAACTATAACTGAAGAGGATTTAAATGCCTTTAATGATAGTTTTCAAGAGGGTGAATCCTTTATAGTAAATTTTAAAATTGCTCCAAAAATAAGTACTAATTTTAAATTTATTTTTTATCAATGGATCAGTCTCACTACACAATTTGGAATTGAAGACGATGGTTTTTATAGACTTCATTTTTATCGAAAAAATAAAAATAATATTCAAATATATCAAAGCTTTGCCAATGATTTCATTCCTGTGAAATTTAATGCAGGACTAAGTTTATTTATTCCACTTGCACGTTTTTCGCAAAGAAATCATTTTGGAAACGGTAACACAAATTTTTATCAAGTTTCGTTAAATCAAGCTGATAAACAGTGGAAGAAAAATTTCCTTGCCTTAAAGCAAGCTGTTAAATGGGGAAATTTAAACAAATTAAAATCATTACAAAAACCATATGTTATAAAATTTAAAACTGCTGAATCAACAAGCTCAGTGGGTTTGCTATTCTTTAGTTGGAATCGATTAAAACAAAATAATTCACTCACCATTACTAATCCAAGTGGTAGTAAAAGAGATTTTACTCGCTTTGAACTAAGCCGTTTATCGGGTCAAAATATTTATGAATACTCTGCTGATGTTGTTGATGAACTCGCCTCTACACTTTTAAAATTTAACCCAAAACTTAATAGTTATTCTTTTAATCCTGGGTGGTCCATTACAGGTAGAGCAAAGGGACAAAGTGTCACACTTGAAACAGAAACAACTGAGGGTGTTGAATGGAGACCCTTCGCAAAAATTACCCGATTTTTTAATGGATTTCAGGTGAAACGAAAAAGAGCAGACAGAATTTTAAAAGAAATAGCTGATCATTACCACTATCAATTCTTTCCTGAATCCATCTTATATAATGTTAAAAAATTAATACTCTATAGTTTTGTTATAAACTCCTACGTTTACCCTGAAGCTATTGAACATGTACTTGCTGTTTCTCCTGAAATCGCTAAAAATCAATTTCTGAAATACAGTAACGACCACGATTTTAATGAGTTTTATGTGAAATCAGAAAACTCTCCCAATCATAATTCTCGCCTTGCTGGACGCTTTGAATATTTGCGAAAGAAAACTATCCGTTTCAAAGTAAAAAAGAATTTAAAAAAATATAATAAATTTTTAGCAAAAACCTTATCTCATGTTGAAGAAAAACTTCAACTAACTGGACAAGTGCATCTCTATGGAGATGCAACAAATTTTTATATTGAACCAAGAATTCTTGGTTTTAGAACTGGCCAAGAATATAGCCCTACTGATGCAAATGATGGAAGTCTAAGTGGTTCTGCCTTTGGCATTGGTCAAAGAAAAAACTACGGACCACTTTCAGCTTTAATGTATTCACCCGATGAAAGAATAGATATTTCTGAAGGTGAATTATTTTTAAGCTGGATGTTAACGAGAGCATTTTAAATGAACATAGCATTTATTAAAAAAAATATTCCTTTAATTTGTCTGATGGCCACATGCTATATTCATTCCACTTATTCACAAATGGATCCCTATCAAAACTATCAATGGGGAATGCATGAAATTGAATATTCTCTCAATGAAATGAACACACCGATTCCTCGAATTCTCGTAGTAGGACTAATCGATACAGGTCTTGATTTACAGCACCCAGACATCATTCACAACATTTGGAGAAATGAACCTGAATGTACTAAAGAGGGACTTCCTCCCACTGGAGATAAAATTGAAGATCTCGATAAAAATGGCTTTAGCGGAGATTGCATTGGTTGGAACTTTGCCACAACTTCAAAAGACGATTTATCTCAATGGGTTGATGATATAGATGGACATGGTACGCACCTAGCAGGAATTATTGCTGCTGAAAGCAATAATGGAATTGGAATTAGTAGTTATCATAATCAAGTTAAAGTTTTACCTATAAGAGTTTTTCCTTCGAGTACTTCAATACCTCCAGTATTAACAATCTTTGATAGCAAATCAAAAATAGAAACAAAACAAACTCAAGCTGATCTCATTTCCCAGGGAATTGATTATGCTGTTCTTCGAAAAGTTGACGTAATATCAATTAGTCTCAATTGGAATATTTCTATACAATCTGATCGCCTGCAAAAATCAATAAGAAACGCAATTCGGGCAGGGATCCCAATAGTTACTTCTGCGGGAAATGAGTCAACATCCATAACTCCGTTTCCCTGCAGAGATGATCAAATTATCTGTGTTGGATCCTTAAACAAAAATGGAATGCCTTCAACATTTTCAAATTTTGGAAATGATGTGGATATATGGGCTCCTGGAGAAGATATCTTAAGCCTTTTTCCAAGAGATATTTTTCAAAAAAACTTTGTTTCCATTGGTTATAATATTTTAAGTGGAACATCCCAAGCAGCTCCCACGGTTGCCGTTGCCCTTGCCTATTGGAAATCCATTCAAAAAGATATTTTAAAAGTAAATGAACTTAAAGCGAGTTTTTTAAATACATTTGAATTAAGCACAAAAAATAATTTCATAAAAAAACTTAATTGGAATTCCTTAAAAACAAACTCATCATCATTTATCTCACTTGCTACAAAATTAAATAATGAATTAATGGTTGATAAAGAGGGTAAAATTACCTTAAAAAGTCTTGTCATAAAGTCTCCTGGTATTTCATCTCTAGTTAAAATTCATTTCCAAGTAAAAAATCAAGAAAGCGAAATTTATCAATCGGAACAAATAGTTGATTTTTCCAGTCAGCAGGAAGCCATTTGGCAAGAATCATTTGTTTTACCAGAGCATTGGAAAAAAAGTGGAAATATATTAGACCTAAGTTGGACTCTATCAGGAGAAGACAATAAAAAATTTGAGTTCCAACAAAAATCTAAAGTATTTATTAAATGGAATAATATTTCCTTTTTAGAAAAAAACTTTTCCTTAAAAAAACCAAAAGCACTCATACTTAGAAATGGAGGAAGAAATGCAACACCACTTCGAGAAATTAGCATTTTTCAAAAATTAGATAAAAGTAATATTTGGCTAATTGCTGAAACCACGGCCAAAGAAAAAATTAGTACAACAGAGTTAACACTTCTTTGTGAACAGGAACTTGAAATTAAACAATGCCAAAGTTGGCCAATAATTGGTCCTAGAAATTTGATTGATGCTAGAATTTTAGAAAACTCAAAAAACCCAAACCTAAATCAACTATTTATTTTTCTTGAATCAGTTGCAACTGCACTAACTTTAGAACAAAAAATTTACCAAACAAATTCCTCAGAACTTCCTTTAAATGAAATTGAATTACAAAATACAAAACCACTCATCACCTATATTTCTCCATTTTTAATTCAAGATAAATCACTAGTTGATGCAACAAATAAAAGATCATTTCCTGTGATTTTCACAATGGATAATATGGTTGGATTAAACTCTGATCAAACACCTATATTTGCCCAAGCCCAGGCATTTGGATTAATTCCATCCACTCAACTAAAAATTAATGATTGGTCTAGATCTAAGTTAAAATTTGCTCCCCAACTTTATATCTTAAAAAAATCGATTCCAACTGAAAAAGAACCACAGAGTCATCAGGTTATTTCAATTCTTTCACAACCCTTTGAAGAAAAATTAAAGAAACTTTTAAAAATGTCCATATTTGATAAATTTTTAAGAGTATCCACAATTGCATCAACATCTGAAGAAAATTTAACCTTAAATACTTTTCGCTTTGTATTAACCTATGGAACGGAAAGGTTGCAGAAAACTGCTGTCCTGTCCTTTGACCTATCGACAGAAAGTTTCACCCTCATTAAAGACATCACCATTCTCGGTCAATTTACACCTGAGTGGTTAGATATTGACCATATGGGAAAATCCCTTGAATCTTTAGGTCCAAAAATCTATTCGATAGAAACACTTTCTGTACTTGAAGGGCGTGCCAGATTTAGATTTTTAAATCTTGAAGGAAATCAAAGCAAGGATTCACTCACTATCTCAAAAAATGCTTTTTATCCTCTCTTTTATTGGTTTGACCCTGAAAGTTCAGGTCAATTTGTTTCCATTGATAAGGATTCAATCTATCTCTACGACAATAACCAAATTTATAAAAGCTTTTGGCAAAGGCCCTATGGATTAGAATGGCCAAGAAAAATGAAATCCTTTGTACGTCCTGCACAAATAAAAAATGAAAATTCTAATTCCATAGTCTCAGGTGTCTGTTGGCACGGCGAAAGCTCTGTGGAAGCCGGTCATCAATGTCTTGTTCCATTAGAAAATTCTAATTCATTATACTCACCAATTGGACTTTCCATTGCAGTTGATCCTGATTGCGTTCCTATTCCAGCTATATTTGATAATGTTTTAGGACAATCTGTCGTTCGCTTTATTTGCCCAAAAAGAGATAAAGTAAAACTTTTATCAATCCCACTTAGTTATTAAAAATAGAAAGTTAAGATATCGTTTTAAATTCTTCTATTTTATAGAAATTGTAATCGATCTCTAATCACTTCCTTCCAGTGGCCCTGCTTGTTGTCTGTTTCATCCTTGTGTTTAAGCTCTCTTTCTGTATAAACAAGCAAATCTATAGCGGGAAAAATATCCTGAAGATCACTGAAGAGCTTAGGTCTTTCCACAAACGAAATCGCGGAGAAATTATCTTCTACGATGAGAAGAATATCTAAATCACTTTGAGAATAAACTTGATCTCTCGCAAAACTGCCAAAAAAATAAGCTGAGACAACACGACCTTTAAGTTTTTCCTGAAAACTGCTTATTAAATTTTCACGAGATTGAATCTGTAAATTAAATTCAGGTTTTCTCCATTTGATGACACTCATGGAATCTTCCCTAACTGCTTTTGTGTGTAGTGTAAAATATCTTGAGCACTTTTTAAGGCATCTTCTCCTTGATTGCGCTCATAATAATCTTTTGGTGTTATGGCAGCAGGAAGTCCGTCATGATATCTTGCAGAAATATAATAAGGATCCAAGTTTTGCGAAGCCTTTTCCACAATACCATTTATTTTTAACTCTCTTGCAATAATGACTAGAGAGTGACCTTTAACAGTTTCTGCCCCTAAGAAATATGCAAGTGCCTTGAGTGATTTTTCTCCTACCTGTTGAGCAATAAAACAAGTTTGAGCATAAAATCCACCCGTAAAACTATAATTAGCCCATTGAAAATCGTTCTCTGCTTGCTCTAGCCAAAGAAGATATTTTTCTTTTTCCACAACCCACCCTCGATCTTATTATTTTTTGTTTTTTTACATTCGTAGATAACTATAAATGAATTTTTTATTTTTTTCTCTGTCAAGTTTTCTAGCTACTTTATTTCACCAAACTTAAGCCCTAATTTTTTTTATCTTCTTTAGTTAGCGCAACTTTAGATTCCTTTAATACCAATGGAAAAAATTAATTATGGCTTCCAAGCACATCTACCCCAGTACCTTTTTGTTACTAAATAATTTTCCCTCACCTTACTTTGGCCATCATTTACTTACTTCTCTACGCTGCCATAGATTTGCGAGCAACTTTCGGATAACTCTTTTAGTCAGGAAAAAGGAGTGTTTATGCACAAAAAAATGTTACAAGTAATCGCACTACTACTTGCTCTATTGGTAAGTGGATGTGTTTCTCAATCTGAACTAGATTCTGCAGTTGCAGCAGCAAAACTTGAAGGTTATGACAATGGTTATGACGATGGTCAAGTTGATGGTTACAACCGTGGTTATCAAGAAGGTTATCAAAAAGGCTTAGTTGAAGGCGGCGGACTTGATGTTCAAACTGCTTACAACAACGGCTACACTAAAGGTCTAGCTGAAGGAAAACTCATTTCTTACAATGCTGGATACGATGACGGTTTTGATGATGGTTATGACTCTGGATACGGAAAAGGTTACCAAATTGGTCTTGATGCAGGTTACAACGTAGGTATTTCTGATGGTTACAAACTTGGTTATCAGGATGGATCTGAAGTTGGTTATGACGCTGGATACGATGATGGTTACTTGGATGGTTACGACGATGGTTACGACGATGGATGGTTTGATGCAGGTGGATCTTCTTCAGATTTAGCTAAATCAAATGCTTCTACTAAATTAGCAATGTCTTTCGTTTCAAGTATTGTTGATTTAAATTCTTTAAAATCACCGAAACAAATTCTTGCTCTTGCTGAAACTGATAAAACTTTAGCAGAAGCATCTATGGATATTTCTCACGATCCAGTAGCTAGATCTGCTGTTCTTGAAAAATACCTAGTTTCTTCAGTAAAAAAACAATTAGTTTCAAGCTTTGGTTTAAAAGAAGCTCGAGCTACTAAAATTGCTCGTCTTGCAAGCAAAGTTATTACTACTGCAAACACTAGACAATTATCTTCTGTAGAGACAAGTGCTCTTACTCAAGATGTTATTGGTGCTGACCTTAGTACAATTAAAAGCGCTTACGAAGCATCTTCAAAAGGTGATTCTGCTGCTCTTGAATCATTGTTAAGCAAAGCGGCTCAAATCAATGAGATTTCAGTTGCTCAAGCTTCTACAATTATGACTAAACTATTTCTTTAATTTAAATAATTAATAGTTTTTTAAAATTGCTAAAATAAAAGAAGGGTCAAGTTTAGCTTGGCCCTTTTTAATTTCACTATTTCATTCTTTGCTAAATCATCCCCTTCAGAGAATATAGAATCATATGAATTCATCACCAAAAGATAATTGGGCCTATAAGGGAAAATATATTCAAATTTGCGAAAGTGAAGTCAATGGACTCATTTGGGAAAAAGCATTTTTCAGAGGAGGAGTTGTCGTTTTCCCCTTTAATAACAAAGGGGAACTCATTTTAATTCGAGAATTTCGTCCCCATGAAACCCCACAGTTAAGACTTAAGCCAATTACTGGTATTTTTGAAAACCATCTCAATGCTGAAGAAAATGCATTAAAAGAAATGAATGAAGAAGTTGGTCTAGGTGCAAAAAAAACTTCTCTTTTTCTTTCCATAAAAAATACTGGCACTGTGAATAGTTTTCAGCATTTTGTAGCGGCATGGGACTTATTTGAACATAAAATTCCCAATCCTGATGGCGAAGATTCCATCAGAGAAATTCTAGCTATTCCCTTTAATCAAGTTCTTGAAGAACTTTTTAATCAAAATATCCCCTGGGGAATTTCAACTCTTGGTTTTTTTCAACTAGATCACCAACTAAAAATGAAAAAAATTCTTATACCAGGAGTGAATACTCCGTAGTTTTTATAATAGATCAGAAAATTTTTCTTTCTTTCTAGAATCCTTCTAGAGATTTCTATTAAACTCCTATATATTCGCTTCACTATGAATAAAAAAATAACTCAGGTTGGTCTATTGGTTTCTTTTCTAACTCTAACTTCCTGCGGAGGAAAAAAATCAGCTGCTGTTGATGACTTTGCCTTTCTTAAGGATTTTAATTCTAGAGAGTCTGTTATCTATCCAAACATTGTTTGTGATGAACAAAAAAGTAATGAAACATATAAAACAACATTTTCTGTTCCATTATACAATAATGGCTCCTTAGTTTCCACATCACTTTCTTTAAGTAGCTTTTCAGTGAATACAGGACTAACTCAACTACCGAGTACTGGTCCTATAAAAAAAGTTCTTACTAATGGAGTTTTCAGAACTCATCTTATTTATGATTTAACAGAAAAAACAATTTATGGCAGGAAGAGCAAAAATGATTACGATAATGAATCTGACACATTCAATTTATTTCCATACACAACTGCTGAAAATCCTCTAGCCCTAACAATTTGTGAAAATGAATTATATCCCGAAGAATCGGCCCAAAGCATTGCCATTTCAGTCTTACCCTTCTTGCAAAAAGCATATGATTTTACATTGTTAGCTATAAAATCCGCTCCCTCTCAAATTATTCTTCTTGTGAATTCTCAATTTATTGAACAAAGAGAATACACTAAAGGCGGAAAATCTAAAACCGTAGAACGCCATGAGGTATTAAATGCCAGTTGGAGACCAGACATCTTAGATAAAAACTATTCTTCAACTACTCAATACAATAGACCAGGCATCATAAACATATTACCAATATCTA
>Ga0247844_1003832_pt1 | contig 21351 bp, 8 predicted proteins | sample LaCtaG_FD_192421 | JGI IMG/M metagenome (GOLD analysis project Ga0247844, IMG submission 192421) | Freshwater microbial communities from meromictic Lake La Cruz, Castile-La Mancha, Spain - LaCruzMarch201714.5m_1 | ecosystem: Environmental > Aquatic > Freshwater > Lake | place: Spain: Castile-La... | reverse complement strand
CATATAAAATATTTGTAACTGTTGTACCGGCACCAAGTCTTACAACATCAGTTCCTATACCACTTCTTTCTCTTGTGGTATAAAGTTCTGCATCATAAGTATTAAGTGCTAATTCGCCTAACTGTAAGTCTGCAACTACCGGTTTCTTGCCTGGTATAGCAGACCTTTTAATTCTAAAAGGAGTTGCCATTGATATTCATTCTCGGTATATACCATTAAAAACAGAACTTATATAAGTCCTTTTGTTTATTTATCAAAACTAAATAATAGAAAAAAGCAAAAATGGCTAGAAAAATATACAAAAGAATTGGATTAAGACGAGATAGAAATCTTTCAGATTTATCCAATTCGACTGCTGGATTAAATAATCTTTTAGATGGTCTTGTTGAGGTAACAGGATTTACATTCACATCCGATGATTTGAATGCAATTCGAAATATCGACTCTGCAGGATTAAGAAATGCGGAATATAGAAATATAGCAGGAAGTTCTGCCGTATTTAGTGATTCTTCTGGTATTCCTAATCCATTTTTTCCAAGAATTACCTATCAAAATCGTTTAGATATATCTAGATCGTTTTCAGGAGAACCGAGATTATTTGGAGGAGGAGGATTAACAGCTAGTTATTTTAATCCAAATCAAATTGATGAAAATAGTATAGGAATTTTTTCTGGATCTCCATTCAAAATTGATAATTATTGGGAATCGGGAAATTTTCCATATACCGGAAAAATTACTCCAGAATCATTGAATGCAAATGGAGGAGTTTTATGGGAAGGTTTCTTTATTCCAGTTTCGACGGGACAACATACATTTTATGTAAGTAGTAGTGCGTGTTTTACTTTTGATTTTCAAACTGAAGGTTATACTTCAGGAGTTGGAACCTATACAGAAATTGCAAGAATAGGTATTACAACTACTTTTTCTGGATCTGGAACTGGAGGTACAAATATAATTAGCTTAGGCACTACATCAAATACAAAATATGTTGGCGTAGGACAAAGTGTTTCCGCAAGTGGAATTGCTACAGGATCAAATGTTAAATCTTACAACACAAGTAATGGAGTTATCGAATTAACTCCGCCAATAGGAATAAACACTGCAGTATCTACAACTTTTAGTGGAAATATTACATTTTTCAAAACAATAGGACAAAGTACTCAAATATCACATTCTACCTATGTATTAGAAGAGTATCAAAAATATAGAATCAGAGCAAGATATTTTATTCCAGCAGCAATTGATGCAATTAATGCTCAAAGAAACATTACGTTTTCATTATCAAGACCAACAGATATTAGTAGCGGTGGTCTTTTGAGATATAATAATTTATATGCATTGGATTATGATTTTAGCGAAAATGCAAAAGGAGAATTTCCAATTTATATCGATAATTCAATTCGTTTTGGTGGCGGAACGATTGGCGGTTCTGTAGATTCTAATAGTTACGTAAAAGTAAAATCTACAAAAAAAGTTGATATTCTTTATACACCAAAAACAAATATAGGAGATATTACTAAAGCAACTACTTCAGCAACTACAGTATCCTCTTCTCCCGTTATTTCAATTTCAAATATATCTAACATAGAAATTGGTAATTATGTATTTGGAACAAATATTCAAGAAAATACAAGAGTCAATCAAATTATTATTGGAAAAGCAATTGTTTTAGATAAATCTGCAACCGGAACAGGATCAGTTACTTTGACTTTTATTGATCATCGTGGTTTTGTGAAGAGGACAGTTGGTAGTATCAGTGAAACAACACTTACATTAAGTAGTGGAAATACGAATACTCTAAAAACTGGAATGATCGTAATTGGAACTAATGTAACTCAATACACTGGAATTACCACTACGGGTTCTGATAGTGTCGTTACAGTTTCTCCATCACAAACAGTTGGTGCCGGAACAACATTTTATTTTTATCAGTCTAGAGGATTAATTAACAATGGACTTGCTGGATTTTGTTTACCAGATCAAACAAAATGTTTAATTGTAACTGCAAACACCAATGCAGGATCAACGACAATTCCAGTAAATAATTCTACTGGAGTTGGAAATGGATGGGTAGTTCGAGGATTTCAGTTTGCAACTGGAACTATAGTTTCTGGTGCTCCTGCAACATCAACAAGTATTACAATCAATACTCCAACGACTCGTAATTTAGTCGCAGGGGCAAATTTTACAGTAAGTAGTGCTGGCGGAGATAGATCTTTATGCTGCCCCCCAACAGATACTTCACCACCATTCAATCCAACCACCGAAGGTCTCGATACCGTTGCAGATGCACCAAATCTTAGAATTGAATCTGGTAATGTAAAGTTTGATGCGATAAAAGCAGTAGTAGATGTTAATAATATAACAAATTATAATGCATCCGATGTATCAAAAAATAGAATATCTATTTCAACTCCATCCGGTATATTTAAAATTTTATGTGTTTAATAGTAAGAAATAAGTTTCACCATTAATAACAATTGGTAATTTATCAGTAAATGAAGTAACTGGAGTACTAATTCCTACTTCGGCGCTAATACCCTCTATTATAATATTATTTGCAAAGTTTAGTTCTCCAATCGAAACTGAACTACTTAATGTACTTAATGCTGTTCCAACTTTAGTCCAAGGATTATTATCACTCGAAAATGCACGAGTGTCTCCAATAAAAATACCAGGAGATTTTGCATCATTGAGTCCTGCAGTTCCAGTGTTCAAATTTGCCGGATCATTAATTATAACAGTTCCTTCAAATTTTATATCTTTATTTGTTATTGTATCATTATTTCCTCTATATTTTTTATTAATATAAAATTTTGCCGTTTGGTTATTTGATAATACCGCATCAAATGCCGAATTAATATTGTAATTTCCCAAATAATTGAAATTATCAGTATCTTGAATTTGTGGTTTAATAAATTTTAAAATATTTTGTTGATGTACCGCATCACTACGAATAAAATTAAAAGTATTAGGAGAAATTGAAGTTACGATAATAGTACTCAATCCCACAGTTGATGAATTGGTAGAAAGTTTAAATTGCGTTTCAGTATTAGAATTACAAACATAATAATACTGACCTGCATATAAAGTTGTAATTCCAACATTTATATTTGTGCTAACCGTTACTTCATCATCATTGGTAAATACAAATTCATTATTTGGAAATGAAAAAAATCCATTAGAAATACTAGTACAAGTCAAAGATGAAGTGTTTTTTAAATTATTTTGAATAATTTTCAAATCAGCTGCAATACCAGCACCACCAAGAGTATTTACTGTTAAAGTATCATTTATATTTTCTTGAAGATTTAAATCTTTCCTGAACCCTTGATTTTTTTTCGTCATTTTATTCGTATACGATAGACCAACCTTTTGATTTTAAAATTTCAATAGTTTCCAAAGCGGTTCCACTTGGAAGATTATTACCACGTAAATTAACAGTAATACCTCCACGAGTTACTGCTTTATAATTTGTATACAAATCATCAATAATTTTATTAATTGCTTGCCCTGTTAGTAAATTATTAGATAAGTCAATATAATTAATACGAAAAAGTTTTGTAAATGATCCAGATTTATATTTTGTAAATTTATTATTATTTAAAAGTAAATAATATAAACTTGGACAATCTCCAAAATCTGGTATTTCCCCAGTTATTTGATTATTATATAGATACAAGTAAGTCAAATTTGGTAAATTTTGAAACTGAGTTATACCAGTAAAACTATTATTATATAGATACAAATAAGTCAAATTAGACAAATTTTTATAACCTGGAACATTTCCAGAAAAAGAATTATAAGATATATCTACATAATAAATATTTGGATTTGATGTAAAATTTGGAGATGATCCACTAAAATTATTATAATGTAATACTAAATATGTTAATTTTGAACAAACAGATAAATTAGGAAAAGATCCCGTTGTTCTACCGTAAGAAATATACCACAAGTAATACAAATCTGGCGTATAAGTAAATGCATTTGGATGTATTGGAGTTGTAAGAAGATTTCCGGACTGTAAAAGCATATATTGAAGTTTTGGAGATTGTTCAAATGTTTTTTCTGGAATTACAAAAGAATTATCTCCATTTGGATTTCCTCCAGTCAATGAAGTATAACGAAGTTCCAAATAACTCAAACTTGCATTTGTAAATTTGGGCATTGCGCCAGTTAATGGTGATGCATAAAAATATAAAGTACTTAATGAACCACAACCATCAAATTTATAGGTTCCCGAACTATTAAAAATACTACCAATAGCTCTAGCATTATACCCATAAAAAGTTATAAGTGATTGCTTACCACTCAAATCTGGACAAGGTAATGCAGTTCCAGTTATATCAATATATTGTATTTTATTATTATTTGATGATATTGAAAAATTAGCATCTGATAAGTAGTAATTACCATGAAGCGTCAATGAAATTAAATTAGTTAGTTCTTTAACATTATACGAACTTCCAGTTGTTGCACCTATAGTTCTAAAATCATTACTATAAACATTATAGGTTTCGCAACTATCAGGAACATTTGGTAAATATGATTCTGGCCCAGCATCATCTGGATAAAAATACCCTCCGCCTCCACGCGAAAGATTCAAAACAATCAATTCAGTAAATCTATTTCCTATAAGATTCAGTGGTATTGAACCATTAAAGGTGCCTCCAAGATATAACTCTTTTAGGTTTGCCGGAATTTTATTAATAACATTAGCATTAAGTGATCTTTCATTTGCAGTTTCACTTAGATAAAATGGATTTTCTACCAAATATAAATTTTTAATACTTGGAGATATAAAATTTAAATTTGGGAAATTTTTAAGATTATTATATGATAAATTTAATGTAGATAAAGCACTAAATTTAACTTCTGGTATTTCTGTAATATTTGCAGAATTAATTGTAATAGTTAATATCTTATCTGGATTATAATAAAATTGAATATACCTTTCTTTACTTCTGGAAGATCTAAAATTGATTGAGGTCGATGTTCCGCCTTGATTTTTAAAATTTACAAACGAATTTGCATCAGCAGTATCAACAATTTTCCAACTTGCTGAAGTTCCTCCAATTAATTCTGTTAGAGTTATAGTTGCATCTAAATTTCTAAAAAATCCTGTAAAAACTAATGGAACACCTTTCATTGCATAAAGTGTTACAGATTCTCCACCAATTGTACAATTAATTTTATGAGTTGGAAATTCAGAATCAAATTCTTTTGGTTGCGGAACTATTGTAGTCTGTAAACGAACTTGACCAGAAGTTGCTGCAGTTCCAAACTGTAAAGCACCTCCACTTTTTACACTTACTTGTGCTCCGTAGGAAATTGGTACGGTGGTTCCAACTCCAACAGAACTCCAGGCACTCACTCGTGATGTCGAAATATCAGCAATTTTGACCGATGCGCCAGATCCTGTCCCATCTATATAACGATAGCGAATAGCACTACCACTAATCCTTCCATTAATATCTAAATTACCAAAAAGTATTCCGTCGGTTCCACTTTTTGTTTGAAGAAGTGGTAAATATTGCGAAGAATCTGTTAGAAATCTATCAACTGTTTTATATAACGGTTGCGTAAGTCTTGAAAAACTTACCCAATCGTGTCGGTTTGCTCCGATATTTGCAGAACCGCGAATTACATCAAGGTCTGAAATACGAAGATTTAATGCAGAAAGAGCAGAATTTTTATCTACTATATCTGCAAGATTGCTATTTACATCAAGGCCAAATAGTTTAGGATTTCTTAAAGTCATATTATACAGTTCTCATAATGAAGGCAAGTGCATAGTATGGAGGTAGATTTTGGTTTACACCAGAAACTCCAGCATTTGCAACAGATACACTACCAGTAACTGCAGCTGCACTCCCTCCCTGAATTGCAAATCCCAGCCCACCTGCATATGCATTTGCCCCAGTTATTGATGATAATGAATTGTCTCCTGTGAATGTAGCAGAGTGATTATGTTCAGGAACAACAGCATTTGCAGTTCCTCCAGTTGCTGCAACTGCATATCCACTTCCAGCACCAACAACAAACTTATCTCTCAAATCTGGAGTTGCATTTGTACCATTACAAAGTGCCCAACCTGTTGGAATAGATGCAACAGAACCTGACCACATAATAATTCCACCAACAGGAATTGTTCCTGCTCCAATGAATGTAATAGCAGTAACAGTAGTAATTCCAACTAAACTATCACCAACAGGAAGTTCTTGTATTTGATTTGCAATAGCATTAACAATTAAAGGTACACGAGTCGCCATTATTATCTCTTTTTTTCTTTATTTATCATTGTTCTTTAAAGTTGAGACTTGCTTCTACTATTCCGGTGCCTGCACCATCAATTTTCTTGGCTAAAATAAATGTTGCTCCTGTGTTATTATTATCAGGTGTAATCACATTCCTATCAGCACCAAAAATCTTTTTCATATCAATGGTTTCGGTTGAATTTGCACCAACATAAATTGTATCTCTTTCTATATATGGTCTTAACTCTTGATCATTTTGAATATCAATCAATGCAGATGATGCTCTAGTTATTTCTTTGAAATTAGTTGGTGCTGTTCCTAGATTATCAGTTTTTCCGTAAAGTTCTATTGATGTTTTATTATTAACGTAAAATTGGGGAGAAATTGTTCTTTGGAAATTTCCAATAGTTTCTTTTACTGAAATATTATTAATTTGTGCGTAATCTTTTAGTTTAGCAACAAGATAAAAAGGAAATGGATTGTAATTATAAAGTTTAGTTTTATTTATATTACCGGTTCCGGCAATATTGACTGGACGAATTAAAATTGTAAAATTAGATCCAGGACTTCCTAATGATGGAGAGACTTGTATGTATGAAAATATACTATTTCCAGCACCAACATAACTACTTACGACTCCAACAAACCTAGATTCCGTAATATTTGTTGTATTATTATTATCAAGAATAGAAATTTGTCCTCCGTTATACTCAATATTAGGAAGAGTGCCCGAAACTTCAATCCAATTTCTTCCTTGTGCATCTTGAACTGTTAATCCGGAATTATTTGGTTCATAATTACGTTGATTTGCATTATTAATTTTCAATGGATCTTGAACTTCAATAGTAAGTTTTGAGCAAGTTCCACCAGCAGGATTTACAAGTCCTGGAATTCGATAATCAATACCCATTCTTAATGGTGGTTGTAATGGTGCCCATCCTTCTGCAGTTTCTACCGCATTTTCATCAACACTTGCATAACTGTGAGTATGTTCACCAAAAAGAATATTTGAATTTGGTAAAATGGTAGTATTAATTCCAGCAGAAATTTGAAATCCTAATAAAGTACTTGAACCAGTTACGATTGGTTTTTTATCTGTAATTCCAATCAAGAAATCTGCAAAATGTGCATAATTATCTCCATTATTTGGATTTACAAATTGAATTTCAATTTTAGATCCAGTAAATGCAAAATCTGATGCTGCATAAGCATCATAATTACTTAGTTTGATAGGATGCGGATAAGTACTTCCAATTCCAACTGCAATTGTAGTTACAATTCCTGCAACACGATCATAAACTGTTGTTCCTCCAATATCTCTATTTACAAGTTGAAATCCATAAGAACCACCAAATCCTTTTATAGTTGCACTTCCAAAAGATCCAGAGCTTCCTACTTCTTCGCTTACGCTATGAATATATGCATTATAAATTGAAGGTGCAATTATTTTAGCGCCAATATCACTTTCACGAAAATAACTATTATTAATTGATGTAATTTGATTTGCATCCAAAAATTCAATATCAAGATATCTTCCAAATTCGGTAGTTGCAATTCCCGGAGTATAAACGTGACCAAATCCTGGACAAGCAGAGCAACTCACTACTTTTATTTCTGCAAGACAATCTGAAGAAATATTTATTTGAGTAGGAATAATTAATTTTTTATTTTCTATTTCTACACCTTCATTATTTAACAAAAATTCTTTTGGGCGAACTCCAATTAAAGATTTACTTTTTACTGAACTAATATCTTTTTGCTTTGAATTCGCAGAATAAATTTGAGAAGATCCTTCATCTCCGCCATCAATATAATAAGATGCTCCGTATTTGTAGATATATTGAGGAGTTCTAATATCACCAGTATTGAAAACATCCAAAGAATATTTAAATCTAAAATACGAATCTCGTAAACAAGGAGCACCAAGAGAGTTTTCAATAACTAAAGTATGAATTACAACCCATCTTGCATCACCATTATTAGTAGGAATATATGCATAAAATCTAGCCCCAATTGCACCATACCAACCAAATTCAATTTTATACATTGTAACATTTTCTGGTTGTATAAGATATCCAGAAGGTCCATTAGAATTCAATGGATCCCCGTTAAATTTATCCCTTGGAATTTTAATCGTCCAATATAATTCATCATCAAAGGGATCTCCACTTACTATTCGTGTTTGATCAAAAAGAGTTAATTTATTTCTTTCAAGTACAGATCTTTCGAGTGGAATTGTGCTTCTTCGAATGATAGATAATTGTCCCTCCTGAATTCTAAAAACATATTGGTCCGTTGGGTTTGATATTCCCCATTCAAGAATAATACCAGGTTTTGTTTCTGTTGATACTCTTAATCCAAAAGTAAATCCACTAATTCTGCCTGGTTGATATCTAAAAACTCTTCTAGATTGTAAATATGCATATCTCTGTTCTGTGTCTGAATATCCAGGTCTAGTATTTCCAGAATCAAAGGATGAACCGATAATCTCTGATACTTTTGAGAAATCAAATTTCTCAAAAGTTATAGGATCAATAAGAGATCTATCCCTAATATCTCTCCAAGTATCTGTCCAAATATCAATTTGCGAAAATGATGCTGTTATTCCTGAAGAATATATTACATCACCACCAGCAACAGTAGTAACTCCAGAAGATAAAAACTTTTTTTTCCAATCATTTGGATATCCAGAACCATCTCCTGTATTGAAATAATCATACAAATCATTTCCAAGTTTAATAAACCTCAAATAATTTTGAAATTGCGCTTGATTATAAAAACCCAATTTTTCAAATTTTGGACCAAATGGAAAAGAGTATGGAGCAGGAAATGCGGATAATTTAATTGCAGATTCTTGTACTTCTTCAGTAAGTGTTGCTAAATATCTATTTCCGTAAATTTCATTTACTCTATTTTCCCAAGATCCAAAACTAGTTCCAGAATTAAAAGAATAAAATTCAAATTCATCAGGATCTAATCCATAGGAAGATACATTAGAAAATAAACTCAATTGTGTTTCTGCGCGATTAACCCCAAGCAAAGAAGTACTTACCTCACTTGACTCCTTAAATTGCTCAACGACTTTCCAAACTACATTAGATTTTTTAAGTACGGAACTTGCTCGTCTAACACCAATTTTTGCGGTCTGTATTCCGGTTAAAGTTGTATTATTTGATAAAATTAATTTATTATTATTCGAAACTTTAGAAACAAATGTACCATCAAGTATACCTGCCCCAAAAATCTTATCTCCAACGACAACTTTTAAAATTGTTGATATTCCTACAGAGGTATTGAAATATAATCTATTCTTTTCAGATTCTTGGTTTTCAATAGTCAAAACTTCAAGATATGGATATCCATTTAGATTTACATAATTTCCCGTTGATGTCAGAGTTGTGCTACCGAATCCTACTGGAGATCCCCCCCCTGTCGTTCCAACTCCAGCAGAAACATATACATCAAAATCACCATAAGTAGCAGTTATTATTCCAATATTTTCATATTCCAATCTAACATATGGGGTATTCTTATCACAAAAAACTACAGAAGTTGATCTTTTTTTTGTTGCATCTTGTGTATAATAAGTATCAACTTCAGTAATTAATGGAGTTCCAAATTCATCAGTTAATAATTCACCATTTGAAATATTGAAAAGATTTTGCTCATTACTAGGTATAATAGAAACTGGTCTTTTGTCGTCTCCTATTTTTATATCCTTTCCGCCATTCATATATCACTGCTCCTCCCAAGTGATACTTGCCGAAATAACAGCAGCAGGTGTTGCGCTATCATAATTAGTTTGCGAAGAAGCGCATAAGTATAAACTTTCAACTTTATCGGTAAGTGGGAATGATAGATACTCTTTATTATAATCAAAATAAGGAGACAAATCATATTCTTCACCAGAAGCAGGAACGAAAATACTCGAAACGACCGTACCAGTATTTGGAATTGGGCTTCTAATTTGAGGATTAATTTTAACAGACGACAATTGCGCTAAAGTAAATTCTGTAGTAGTTGCAGAAACAATGGTTCCTACTGAATTGTGATTTTCTTCTTTAAGAAAATTATCATTTGTAGTAATAATAATATCATCTGATGTGGATTCTAATGCATAAAAGTAATATCCATTAGTTGTTCCTTGATTTTCAAGATATCCCAAAATACTAATTTTTCTTTGAGTAGAATCATTTTTAAAATAACCCCTAAAATAACCATATATTCCAGTATTTGAAGAGAGATAAGACGAATTCGTTACAGATATTGAAGTTGGTTTTCCTCTTTTTCCAATATTGGATTCTACTGAAAGTGCTAGAACTCCGACAGTAGAAGATGTAGTTTGAAAAATTGGTGATTTTAGCAAATCAAGTTTTACGACTCCAGTAGAACCAGAAGAAAGTCTTGTTGGGTATATTTGAGTTCTATTTCTTACACTTTTTCCACTACTACTTTGAATAAAATCTCTACATTTGATACCAATCAACGGGACAACACGATTTGGAATTATAGTAATTGTACCAAGAGAAGAAGAATTCAATGGTGCATTCAAATAAAGATATCTATTTGTAATATCTACAAAGGTAACTTCAATATTTTGATCTAAAGGACTTGCAGTAATAATTTTAGAACCAACATAAAAAGAAGTAGAAAGTCCTGACGTTGCTCCTGCAATAATATATGGGTCAGATGCATTAATAGCATTGGTTAAAGATGCTTCAGTAGTACCGGAACCAACTGTAAAAATTCTTTTAGATCCATATACACTTTCCGATGTTGGTGTAGAATAACTAAACAGTTTTACTGTTCCTCGATCTCCTCCATCAATATAATAAGAAGCACCATACTTAACAATATGTTCTGATGATGATCCATAGGAAAATACAGATTCTAATCTTTTAGCATTTGCATACCCAAATCGTGATGCATTACCACCACCATAAACCATATATGTAATAGGAAGAGTCGCATTGCCCAGCGAGGAGACTTTCAGTTGATTAGATGCCCTTAGGTGATGCACACGTACCCAACGTGCTTCACCACTGCTTACGGGGACATATGCAAGGAATAAAGCACCAACAGCACCATACCAAGAGAATTCAATTTTATACATAGTAACCTTAGTAAGGTCAATATCCCAAATACTAGTATCTAATATTTGTTCACCAGTGTCCTCAGCAATAACATCTTGCCCTGCTCTTTTATCACTTACCGCATCACTATATAATAATTTATCTGTTATTCCATCCAACCTATCACCACTAAATCTAGATCTTGGAACACGATATTCATAAACATTCCAAAAATCTTTTTTAATATTTTGATTTACCCATTTATCATAATATAAATTAACATCATCGATTTGTTCCTTTAATGTTGAAGTTTGCCCTACTGGTAAAGAAGTATCAATATAACCTTCTTTATTTCCATCAGCATTCGTATACATATACGGAAACATACCGGTCGGTTTTATTGTAGTATACTTATTAAGAGCTGCATCAATAACAGTTCCAGAAGTTGGTTGAACAAAAGGAACCGGAGTAATTAATACGTGAGACGAAATACCAGATACTGTAGCAATTCCAGTAAGAGCACTTCCATCCAATTTATTTAAGGTAACAGTACTAATTCCAGTTATAGTATTAACACCAACTGAAGCAAGTCTATAAATTGAAGTATCTGCTATAAATCCAGTAATTATTCCAGCATTACTTCCTTTTGAATATGAAACGTGCTGTCCAGTAGAAAGACCAATTGCATATCCACCAGAAACATAAAATGTAGGAACAGTCGAAACACCAATATTAACAGTAAAAGAGGTTGACGAATTTATAATTAATACATTATATCCGGTTATTCTATTTGGATAAATCTTTGGAACAGATGGATCCAAATAACAAGTCATTGCAATACCAGTGAGAGTAATAAATCTACCTTCACCAAATCCGTGAGCACTACCAGTCGTAAGGGTCATCAGACCAGTTCCAATATCATAAGTAGCATTAGTAATACTTTTAGCAAGACCAGCTAAAGAAATAGTATTTCCATTATAAATTGAAGTAATTCCAATTTGGGACTCATTTTGTAAAAGAGATGGGTCATATACTCCAGCATGAGTCATTAAAAGATTATCTCTTAATATGACCAAATCGCCAAACTTTTTAGATTTACCTGCGTCTTGTTTATGCTTAGGATCTGCTAATGCTCCGCCAGAGTTAAAGGCATATGCTTCAGATTCAGATGTTCTTGGTGCTAACGGTTCTAATGGATTAGTTCTACCATAATCTTGAGTTTGCCCTGCGGTACTAAAAACAATAGAATTTTCGTAAATTAAAGACTGACTTCTTCTAACTACAGAAAAATTATCTTCAGTTCCGTCATTTCTAGATTCCCAATAATATCCATCATAATTATCAAAAATACCATATTTACGAACACAAGGATTTTGAACGGAAGCTCCATCATCAGCAATCAAACTTGTTTTAACACCAAATGTCGCTGCAGAAACTCGTCCTGGTTGATATCTAAAAAATCTTTTTGAAGTAAGGATAGCAGTTTTATCTGCTGGAGATTCAATTAAAGCCCCAGATTCTTCTGGAACGTGAGATAATCCCCATCCCATAGGTTGCAAAACTCCAGCATATGCTCCAGTATTAGATACAGTGGCAAATTGTTCGGGAGTTGAAGCCCATTCAGTTGGATTTACATCATAAGTGTTTACGTCAGCAAAAATACCAAGAGCAACTTCAGAACGAGGAATTCCAAGTAATGATAATGCAACTTCTGATTGCACCTTATTTTGTTCTTCTACTGGGATTGGGCTTTGGTCGCTTGCAACAACAACAGGTATCGATTTTTCTGCTTTCTGTTGACCAGGAGGAACAGGAGCAGTTCTACCTACAACTACGACTGCTGAACTATTGTTGACGTTAGTGTTATCAGGCATCTTAAATTACTCCGACTCTTCCTTTTGCAATGGTGAAGGTATTCCTTATAGATATATATCCACTCTCGTCGCCGTTAGTTATAGAAGTTGTGGTAAATCCAGTCAATTTCAATCTCTTATCGGAAGGATTTATTGTAATTTTTTCCGAAACGGTCAATTCAAACGAAGAAAGATCAGGTGATACTGAATGATCTACAAGTTTTACAACATCCCCAGTAGAAATTCCAGAGAATTGTTCAAAATCTTTAAGTTTAACCGTATAATTAGTTGCTCCCGCTCCAGGAACATTGAAAGTACCAGTTGAAATACCAATATATGTAGCAAATCCAATTGGTTTTTCTAAATATTCTTTTGCAATGATATCATACCCAAGTGAAGAACTTAATCCAAGAGTATTAGTTTGGTTACTGGTAAGAGACAATTGGATATATCCACTTTGTCTACCAAATACACCAGCGTCTGGAGTAGTAATGTTAAAGTTTAAAAATCTTGCCCCAAGAGTTTCATTGGTAGTTCCTTGTCCAACTATAGTTCCAATTCCAGCAGATACAATTGAAACTTGAGTAGAACTAATGTCTTTTGGATCACCATCTTGAATATATTGTAAAACTGGTCCATTGAATGTAACTCCTCTTTGTATAGTGAGATTAATTGAATTAAAATCACTATCATAAATGTCTGGAGTTGGAATATACTCATCAGATGGACCAAGAATAATATTATTACTAGTTGTAATTTTACCAGATGCGTAAGTTCTCAATCCAGTTCCACAATTACGAATAATATTTCCTCCAGTAGAAACAACCGAAGTTACAGAAAGATCAAGAGGTCCGGGATAATTTTCAAATAAAGAATCATTAATTCTTAAAGTTTCTGATTCTTGAGCATTCAATGGTTGGAATGAATATCTATCAGTAATTGCACCATCAACAAAAGAAGAATTTTCTACAGACAATCTTGATGAATTATAAACATACAAACCATGACCAGGAGAATTACGAATTTCTACACCTTTAATAAGAGAAGAAGAAATATTTTCAAAATATACTAGATAATTATCCAACTCGCCATCAAATAAAATATTATTTCCACTATTACCATCAATTGTAACATTTTCAATTGTAATATCATATGGATTCGTAGTTCCAATTCCAACCAAATTACCATCAAAAGGAAGCATAGTGCTTAATCCAGTTGGACCAGCAATCTCATCAGTTGAAAAATATTGTTGTTTAATTATGGTATTTTTACCATTTCCACTTAATGTAAATCCAGTAGGAATAATAAGTTTATTTGTTAAATAAGTACCACTTGGTAAATTCAAATAGTTACCGCCAGAAGATATAGTTCTATCAATTGCTTGTTCTATAGCATATGTATTATCGTGTACTACTTTAACAACTTGATCCGTTCCAATTCCCAAATTAGTTTTATATTGACCGTCTAAAGTTATAGAACTTTGACCAATTGAAACGATTCTATCAATTGCCCAACCTCTTCTATGTCCAGTAGTCGCAATATTTGGAAAATGAATTTGATTATTATTATATTCATTTACTGTTCCTTTTGGAGACCATTCAGTTTGCTCATATGTTCCATAATCTTTCCAAGTTATTCCAGAAGTTGATGATGTTAATTCTTTTGCTCCAAGAATTCCAATCAATTTTGCTTGATTAATATTAGTACTTACTCCAATTTGACGATAAACTAATATACCGTGATTAGTATCAGTCCTTGCTAAAGTTAGTATAATATGATTCAAGTCATTAAAATTATCTATGGTAGTCATTCCAATTCCGGATAGTGGAGGAATTTGAGAAGAAATACCAACCTTTCCATTTCTTAAATGATATTGAGAAATCCAATAACGATAAGTAGAAGAGGTAGTTCCAGAAGTTCCTACTTTTGTTGCAAGACAACTTCCAACAACTGGTAAATCAACAAGAGCATTATCTGCAAATTTAGTAATACCAAATGCTTTTACTCTTTCTCCAACATAAAATCTTTCAGTAGAAATTCCACTAATTTTTAATTTATTACTTACCGTACTACCTATTCCAACATAAACAGTTCCATCATTACTAACTTTAAGACTTCTTAATCTATAAGCATCAATATCGTGAGCATCAATTAATTCATAACCAGTTCCATCATTTTTGACTTTAAGTATACGATTTGCCTCAAATGTCGATTCGTCTGTTGTAGGCAAATCACTAAATTTAAAATTTTCATATACATTAGCACGAATAGATCCGTTTACGTCCAATTCATATGCAGGATTAGATGTTTTAATACCGACATTTTGAGAAGATTCATTAATCACTAATGATGGATTTGAATCTGATCCAATTTGAAGAAATGGATTCTGTGTACTATTACCTTTAATTAAAAGTTTAATTGCTTCTATACCACTAGCAGAAGTAGATGTAATTTTATTAGTAAAATTTACTGGCCCTCTAAATTCAGATGGAAGTAATCTATTAGATCCACCGCCTACACGAATTGTATTTCTTACATAAATGTCGTCAAATGTAGCAGTAAAATCAGATGAGGTTTCTCCAAGAATAGATTCCTTCGCAACTGGTCTTTCTCCAGTAAAGAAATCACCACGATCATTCATACCAGAATAAAATACAACTCCGCCCTTTTCTTCTTTAGAAATCGAGAGTAGTTCTTCTTCAAGTGTAATTATTCGTTCTTGTCTTTGTGGAAGTGCAGTCGAATAATTACCAGGACCATATCCAACATACTCAAAAGTATGTCCAGATGCACGAATACTCGAAAATCTACGAGTTTCCGAAGGAATAACATTAATTTTTTTAACAACTGAACCAGAATCATGAGGTGATGATTTAGTTCCTAAAACTCCACGAAGAACTGAAATATCAGTAGAATTGGATACAACTGAAATTCTTACTATTTCATCATCAATTTGTAAAAAGTTACCTAGACTAAATCCAGAAGTACTAGTTAATTGTAATGTACTAGAAGTAGTTGTAATTCCAGTAGACATTGTAGTACTAATTCCTGCACTCATATTCAAAAGACTTCCAGAAATCTTTTCATTTTGAAGAGAAGTATCTTGACCAAATGCCGCGATACCATACTTATAAACTTCTGCCGATCCAGTAGTAGTTGTCGTAATTCCAATTGAAGAGTATATAGTAAATGTAGATAATCCTATTCTCTCACTAACAATAAAATTAGAATTATAAATTGTAGATGCAGATCCAGTAACTCCCGAAATTTTTATTTTATTTCCAACAGATAATCCGTGAGATTTATTTGTTGTAATTGTTACGATTCCAGCTGAATTTGTGTTTGCAACTCCAACAATACTAGAAATTATAAGTGCTTCATCAACAATATAAAAAATTCCAGAAGAAGTAGTATATATTCCAGGATTAGTTCCAGTGCTGTAAGTTACTGAATTTGGACCAGGAACATTAGTAATTTTATAAAGACCATTAAAACCACTATTATTACGATCATTAACAGTACCAACACCAATATTATTATTAATATTAGTAACACTTACGATACCCACACCACCAGAACCAACTCTCATAGTATTACCAATGCCGTAAGAGGATCCACCGTCAACTATAGAAATTGCAGTAATCGTACCAGCAGCACTTACTGTAACATTTGCAGTTGCATCTTGTCCAACAATACCTTCTCCAACTAAAGAAACATTATATAAAGTAGTTACAATTCCAGATCCATATCCACTTCCTGGATTAACAATCGAAAGGGAAATCAAGGAATTTAAATTATGATTAAGCAAACTAAAGATAGTAGAAACTCCAGAAGAATTTGAAATTGCTCCAGTTACACCTAAACCGATTCTATTATCTTTAATATAATTAACAATCCCTTCTTTAGTAATACTATTAAGAGAATCATTAACAATAACTTTACCAATTAATCGATTAGATGCAGAAGATATCGCTTCTAAAGGATCATTATTTGGATTGTCCTTATCGATAGTTGGATATATATTATTAATATTTTGTTTGAATTTTTGAACAGAAAATGGTGATATGGTTGGAGAAATATTACCAATCAAACAAGTTAGATAATAAATTCCATCCTGCAATCCAGAAGAATATTCCTGAATAGTTTCTACATTATAAATTGTATAAGTAGTATCATACTCATTTCTAGAAAATACCGGCAAACCTAATCCTCGTGTGGAAATATTATCAATAAATGTTCCGCCATTATTCGTATTTGTATATTGAAAAGTTTTAGTTGACGGAACAGATGTTACAATAAAATATCCATTAAATCCAGCATTATCTGCTGCAGTTAAATTTGTCGTACTTTTTACAGTAGAAATTCTAACTCTATCTCCAATGCTTAATTTATGTGGGATTTCGGTTTTAACTGTTACGGTAGAACCAGAAGTTGTAATTCCAGCAATTATTCTAGAATTTTTATTTTTTATAATTGAATCAAAATTACCATTTTCCGTTACTGTTTTAGATTCTTGAAGAACATAATTTGGAGAAGGTGCTTTTGCATTTATATATTCTTTTGGTATAACATAACGTAATTTGTAGATTCTATCATTTAAATCACGATTTTCAGAAATTCTTTGAATATAAGTTGACGAATTGTTAGAAGAAATTTGAGTAGGATATAAAGATAACGCTTGATAAATTTGATTAGTCGAAATAGTAGAAGAACTTAAAATATACCAATTATTTTGTATAGAATCAAATTGAATTGGATGACCATAATCGCCAGGAATTTTATCAGTTACTCTACTAATAATTGTTAATATTCCTCCATTTTTATTTTTAATATTAACAGAATTATTATTATTAGCATCATTAATCGTCTTTGCTAATTTAATAGTAGTAGATGTTATACCAATTACATAATACAATTGCTCATTATCTAATCCATCTGGAGTAATTCCATTATCACTATAAATTCTTATAGATTCTCCAGTAAATAAATTATGAGATGCATTTAATGTTAATATATTAGTATCAACATTAATATCATTTTCGCCTAAAGTTCTAGTAATTGTAAATCTTTTTTCGGCAACTGGTCCGTCTCCAAAGGAACTTTGCATAAGAATTGGAGACGAATAAGTAAAGTTATTTCCGTCAATATTTACGTCAAGATAAAGTTTTTCGTTCAGATTTGATCCAACTTTATATCCATTTGTAATGTTAGATGGTGGATTATTAATATCATTTTCTGAAAGTAAATAGAGTCTTGCGGTTTGTCCGGTCCCAACATAAGAAGTAGTAAGTCCAACATCTATAATTCTCCAAGGTATATTGGTAGAATTCTCCTGTAAGTCTTTTGGTGGAACAATATGAGTAATATATCCAGTATCATCACGATCAAATGCTTCTTTTTTGAATCCTATCGAAATTAAAGATTTTGCTCCAAAATTAGAATTGGAGTTTGTAATTGATTGGTCTCCTCCATTTTCAGAAACAAAATGTTGAGCAAATCCAATTGCAAAGACAGAAACATCTTGAATGACGGAATCATTAGATGATTTTATATGAAAATTTTCATAATCTGGTTTATAAATTGCTTCTTGATTAAAATGAAGAGGTCTATTTGTTAATGATGTTGTCGAATTAGTATCATAAAGTCCTTGCTCTTCATTGTAAATAACAAATGCATTATCATCTTTTTGCAACCCAATTCCAGTAAATTGGGCAACAACCATTGACTTAAATCCCAATGCCTTTGATCCGTCAGCATGAAGTCCACACATACCAAAAACAGATCTTAAAGATATATTAAAAATATATGGAGATGCTCCATTCACAGTATCTGGCTCAATGACTACTCTTTCATTCGCAGAAATATTAATAGCAACATCAATTGGAGTTGATGGTAGCAAATAAGTAAATTGAGTTTCACTTGTAATTCCAGTTACTCTAAAACTTCCATTGTATAAATTAGAACTAACTCCAGCAATTCTAATTGAATCGTCAACACTTAGACTGTGTGAAATTGTTGTAGTAACATTTGCAACAGTTGCACTTGAAGTAAGTTCTGATATAGGAATATCATTAGGAGAAAGATCTCCAACAATTTTAAATTCTGGACTATTTGGTTCAAAATCACTAGATGTAGGATAGTCTACGATTTCTCTATTTCCAGTATCATCACCATAAGCATTCATTAGCTTATAGTAATACATCTGAAGATCAGTAAGTCCAGTTAAACTTTTTGCGTTAACACCATCTGCGTATTCAAATACAGTCAGTTTATGATGAGAAAAAGTAGGAGATGCTTGTTGTCCATAATTCTTATTATAAAAAACTGCTCGATCTGCATCAAATACACTAAACTGCCAAAAATAACAACCACCCGTCACTCTAAAAACGGCAGATCTTTCTATTGTGCTGTCTTCTGGATCAGGGACATATAGTGGACGAATTTTTGTTTTTCGAAGATCTAATCCGACGATAGAAGTTCCTTTGGGTATAATAATACCACCATCTACGGAATTAAATTTATATAGTACATTACTTGAATTGAAAATATCAAAAATAGAATTATTTGTCAATTCTATATCTGGAGATCCAACGGCATTTAGATTAACATCAAAATATTGCGCAACTCCACTATTATTTTTAATATAATATCCAGGTCTATTATCAATATAATGAGTTCCTGGATATATTAGAATAGTTGTTTTATCGAATCTATCATTGTTAGGACCGTTCTGATATGCAAATCTTGCTGCTTCTATTAATGCTCTTTGAAGAGTAACAAAGGGACGAGTAAGTGAATTTCCTTTATTATCAAAACTATCAGTTGCATCTAAATCCGAAGAATTAACATAAATAATGTTTCCGTCGGTATTAATTAAAAAATTCTCTAATCTTGATAACGGCATCGTTAACCACAAATATTTCTTCTGTCTTATTTATCAATAAATAAATTATCAAGTTTTTTAATTATGACGATTAGCACTCAAACAAAATCACTCATTGAATTATATGAAAATAAAATAAAACAAGACGAAACTCAATTAGTTCAAATTAATAACATAATTGAAGGATATGAAGTTGATACAGGAACACAAATCGTTAAAATTTATGGAGTAACTAAAAATCTTGCAAATTTTAATATTCCAATTAGTGGATTAGATAATCAAATTGTAGGTATTACATCTAACATATACAATTTATATCAAGATATTGTAGGTATTGCAACTCAAGCAAATTTTGATGGATGCCCTGCAGTTGTTGATGAAAACACAGGAATTACAACAGTATATGCAGATGTAGTTAGTTACAGAACTTATAATTTTACTTTCCCAAATGTTTTTGGTACTAGCACTGGAACAATTACAACTGGAAATTTAGGAATTGGAACTCATACATTTATTTCACAAGTTGCAATTGGAACATATTTTTCATTTGATAGTAATATAGGAATTTGTGGAATTGCATCTGCTGCAATTGATTCTAAGTTAGCACAAATTAATACACTAATATCTCAAAGAAATCCTTACATATCAAATGTGAATACATTAAAAGCAGCAAGAATTAAATATCAATTAGAGCAACTTGGATATAATCAATCAGTTACTCAAATTACTGCACAAATTGCAGAAAGTAATTCTATTCTAACTATTTTAAAAAATTCATCCCTACAAGAGTTTTTCTAAAATTGGTTTTTAGTGATTTTCAATTTGAATATTCCAACTCACCCCTAATTTCTGCAAGTTTTGCCTCTGCATATGCAGATACACAGGTCCAATAGGTTTCTCCACTAACAAGATTTTCATCAGTGTAATGAGATGCAATATCATCTTGCAATTCGTTCAGGTCTTGTAGTTGGGTCCTGGAGATCATCATAGTTGTAGTAGTCCTGCTTACCTATACATCATAGCACAGTCCAGAGCATTTGGGGCAAGGAGTGGACAGTTCTTGAACTGACCTTTTCAAATCCTCTATTTGTTGCTGCTGTTCCTTGATTGCCTCAATTAATACTGGAATTAGACTAGTATATGCAATTGATTTATGCTCTCCATTATGAATCACTTGAGGTATAATTTTTTCAACTTCTTGTGCTACTAGTCCCAATTCATGCCCCTCATAATCAATTCTATCATACTCCACCCCTTGAAGTTGAAGAACTTTATCTAAACAA
>Ga0247844_1003819_pt1 | contig 21401 bp, 5 predicted proteins | sample LaCtaG_FD_192421 | JGI IMG/M metagenome (GOLD analysis project Ga0247844, IMG submission 192421) | Freshwater microbial communities from meromictic Lake La Cruz, Castile-La Mancha, Spain - LaCruzMarch201714.5m_1 | ecosystem: Environmental > Aquatic > Freshwater > Lake | place: Spain: Castile-La... | reverse complement strand
CCCACCGCCATCAGCGGATCGAGGTCAGAAACAGACCAGGGCAACAGGGGATATTGTTCAAAATCATTGTATCCACTTACGGTGTGTGCATACCGAATGCCGGCTGTAGCGCTTACATCTGAAAAAACAGGGGCAGACGCGGACTTGGGCACAATGGAAGGGGTATATGCCCCGGTCGCATCCGATTGTTTGAGGGTCAACCGCTGGTCGGCGGGCACGTCGGCAAGTTCCTGGGTTTTGCCGTCAGGCCAGCGCACCAGCACGCGGTCAACAGATGTGGTTTGCCCCAATCCGAAATGAACCAAGTGTTCGACAGAGCTGAAAATGCCCCGAGAGGGATAGTTTTCATAGTACTGGGTCTGACCGTTGTTGTATTCAATGCGCACCGATGCACCTACAGCAAACGGATTTTTACCTGTGCCCTGCAACTTGCATTGGAGGTAGTGGTTGCCTGTTTTTTGGCGCGACTGGTTTTCGTAAACGTATGCCGGCTCCTCCAGGTTGTTGGTCACCAGATCAAGGTCACCATCCAAGTCCAGGTCGGCCCACACCGCACCGCAAGACCATGAACCGGGCATGGTCATCCATTTTCCGCCCATGTTTTCAAACTGCCAGTTGCCTTTGTTGGCAAACACGTAGTTGCGGACTTTAGTCGTGGGTATCTGGCCGAGAAACTCGTCAAGGTTGGGGTAAATGTCGCTCAGTTTTTTTCCGCCACCGGCCGCTCTGCCTATTTCAGGAAGGGTATAATCCACAAAATCGCGGTTGTTGGTTTCTCTGCGGTACCCGTTGGTCACGTGTAAGTCCCGCAGGCCGTCGTTGTCGAGGTCTACCATCAGTCCGCTCCAGGACCAATCGGTTTTGTACACGCCCGCTATGCAACCCACATCGCTGAAGGTACCATTTCCGTTGGCGCGTTGCAACACGTTGCGCACCACCGGCTCAAAGTATCCGTTTTTGATCATGGTGGAGTAGTTGCTCTGCTGGTTGACCGCGATGAACAGCTTCTGTCGGGCGTTTTTTTCACCCAGCATATCGGCACCGAACAAATCGACCAACCCGTCGTTGTCGAAGTCGTTCAGATCGGTACCCATCGTGTGTTGGGAAGTGTGCCGGAAATAGGTGCCAAGTTGGTCCGTGAATGTGCCGTTTTTGTTGTTGACGTACAATTCGTCGGGCTGTACAAAGTCATTGCCTACGTACACGTCGGTCCAACCGTCGTGGTTGAAATCGCTGACCGAGACACTGAGTCCGTAACCGTAATTGCGGATACCGGCCTGATTGGTTACATCTGAAAATGTACCATTGTCGTTCCGGTAAAAGCGGTCGGTGTGTTTTTCATCGTGGGGTTCCAGGTTGGGGTGGTATTTGCCATCGGTACCCAATTTTGCTTCCAGGAGGTTGGTGTACGTCTTGCTGTCCGGGTGATTGAGGAGGTACAAATCCAGATCACCATCGTTATCATAGTCAAAGAAATTGGCACCTGTAGAGGCGCTTATGTCATCCAGACCGTATTCAGCGGCTTTTTCGGTAAAGGTGAGGTCGCCATTGTTGACATACAGTTTATTGCGCCGGCTGTCTTCTGACTTGGGGCCGCTGCGGCACACGTATATGTCTAAAAAACCATCGGCATTGATGTCAACGGCCGTTGCAGCGGTTTCAAATCCATTGTCAGCCGAAAATCCTTCGGTGGCGGTGAGGCCTGCGGGCACCGTAATGTCGCGGAATTTCAGGTTTCCCTCATTCAAAAACAGGCCGTTGGGGCCGCTGCTGCCAATGAAAAACAGGTCGGGTAGGCCGTCGTTGTTCATGTCAAAAACCGCCAGGCCACCACCATTGTACATGTTGATGTTGGTGGTGATGTTGACATCAAACGTCTCCTCAATGCGGTTTTCAAACGAAACGCCGGATTCCTGAGGCGGGAGGAGCTTCAGCAAAGGATCTGCGGCCACCAGCGTACTTTCCTGCACATGAATGCTTTCGCTTTTGGGGCTTATTTGTTTGCACTGAAACAAACCCGATGCCGTAGCCGTCAGCAATACTAAATACAAGTATTTTTTTGCAAACATATAAGTGGTTGTTTTTGTGCAATGCTTTATTGTACGGCTATGGTTGCTGCTTTTTTCAATTGAAATGCCTGAGCCGTGTTGTTGTTGTTAGACACCACAAAGATCGGTTTATGTTCCGGGTTTTGGAGCATTGCCAGGTCGCGCACTTCTCGAACGGCCCAAAAGCCGTGTTTCACGTTGTCGAGCCAGGTAAAACCACCTTGGCCATCGCCGAGCAACACGCAACCATTGCCGCTGTCGCAACGGTTGGTTTCCACCTCAAATCCAAGTTTGTTGCCTGCTAAAACCAGATCAGCGTGGCCGTCGGCATTGACATCGGTTAAAACGATGCCTTGCACGGGCGCTACTTGCGCTTGTACGGGCAGGATGTGGCGCACAAACTGGCCATTTTGATTTTCCCACCAACAGGTTTCAAGCATGACAGCCGAAAACAATTTGGCTGCGTTCAAGTCCTTTCTTGGCCATACTTTGTCTACCGTAGCCTCACTGTATGCACTGGCATACAACAAACGTTTTTTCAATACAGGCATTTGGCGGTTCAACACCTCTTTCTGGTATAGCGGATATTCTTTTCCGCCCTCTACAAACGACAATAGGGGGTCCAAAAATCCGTTTTCGTCAAAATCGCGGCTGTAACAACGCAGAGGCCCCTCGGGAGAGGCCACCAGGCGGGTGTTCAGGCCCAGGTTGCCCGTCACCAGGTCCAGGTCGCCGTCGCCATCCAGATCGCCTGTAGCGAGGCGGTACCACAATCCATTTGATTGATCCAGCCCCAATGAAGCAGTGGCATTGGCCAACTTGCCGTTTTGCCAGTCAAAAACACTTACAGGCATCCACTCGCCTACGACGATCAATTCTGGTTCAGGGTCGGCATCCAGGTTGGCCCACTGCAAATCAGTCACCATGCCACACCGCTCAAAGTCGGGCGACACCTCGGCCGTCACGGGGATAAATTTTCCACGGTCGTTGCGCAGGATGATGCTTTGAGGCGACATGGGCCACTGGCCGGGCAAAATTCGGCCGCCACAAAAGAGGTCCGGGTCGCCGTCTCCATCGTAGTCGTATGCAGCAGTACGCAGTCCAATGTAACCATCGGACACCGGGAGCGCGGTTGGTTGCCGGGTGAATTTGCCTTTGCCATCGGTGTTGATGTACAACCTGCTGTCCCACGCATACTTGGTCATTTCTTTTTTGGCTTCCATGCCGCCGCTGACCACCAGCAAATCCAGGTCGCCATCGGCGTCGGCGTCAAAAAAAAGCGCACCGTGGTCCTCGTACGCTTTTTCCCGCAGCCATAAGTCTGTCGACAGCGGCGTAAACGTTCCGTTGGGTTGTTGTGCCAGGAGTGCAGCGGGCTGGTCAAAACTGTTGCCGATAAACACATCCTCATACCCGTCGCCGTTCACATCGCCTGTGGCCATCAAGGGCCCCAGGTCTGACAGCGACCAGGGCAACAACGGATACTGCTCGAAGTCGTTAAACGCATTTTCTTTGTGTACATACGCGGACTCCAGCCCTTTGGACACATCCTGAAAAAGCGGTTCGGATACCCGATTGGGCACAATGGTGGCCGTATACCCCGACGCGTCGGTTTGTTTGAGCACAAGGCGCTGGTCAACCTGTACAGACTTCATTTCCTGTGTTTTGCCATCGGGCCAGCGCACCACTAAACGATCTATGGCCGTGTGTTGCCCAAGGCCAAAATGGACTAAATGCTCCACAGAAGAAAAAATGCCCCGGGTAGGAAAGTTCTCGTAGTATTGAATCTGGCCATTGTTGAATTCAATGAGCACAGAAGCGCCTACTGCAAACGTGTTGGGGGCGTTGCCTTGCAGCTTGACTTGCAGGTAATGGTTTCCGGATTTTTGGCGGGCTAAATTTTGATAAATAAAGGCAGGTTGCTCTAAGTTGTTGACCACCAGATCCAAGTCACCGTCGGCGTCCAGGTCTGTCCATGCAGAACCACCCGACCAGGAGGCGGGCATGCTCATCCACTTGCCGCTCCTGTTTTCGAACTGCCAGTTGCCTTTGTTGGCAAATCCGAAGTTTCGGACCTTATAAGTGGGTATTTTTTCGAGGAAATGTTCAAAGTCGACCACTGCCTTTTGGCCGCCCTGGCTTGGCTTGGCTTCTTTTTGCAACTCCGGGAGCGCAAAGTTGAAAAAGTCCTTGTTGATGGTTTCCCTGCGGTAGCCATTGGTAATGTGCAGGTCGCGCAGGCCGTCGTTGTCCATGTCGAACATCAGGCCACTCCACGACCAGTCTGTTTTATACACGCCAGCCAGGCAGCCAATGTCGCTGAATGTACCATTGCCGTTGTTGCGTTGGAGGCAATTGCGGACTATGGAAGGAAAATAACCATTTTGGATCAAATTATCGTAAGGGCCCTGATCAAGTGAAGCTTGGTTGAGTTTCTGGCGCTGGGTTGTTTCGGGCAACATGTCAATGGCCATGAGGTCAACCAGACCGTCGTTGTCAAAATCCGACAGATCGCTTCCCATGCTGTAATGGGTAATGTGGCGGTAATACTGATCCAACTGGTTGGTAAACGTGCCGTTTTTATTGTTGATGTACAGTTGATCGGGCTGAATAAAATCATTGCCCACGTGTACGTCAACCCATCCGTCGCGGTTCAAGTCGCTGACCGACACACTCAAACCATATCCAAGCTCCCAAATACCGGCTTGTTTGGATACATCGGTGAACTTGCCCAGGTCATTTCGGTAGAGCCGGTCGGAGTCAAACGAATCGCGTGGCTCCAGATAAGGTCTGCGCACGCCGTCTTTGCCTGTTTGTGTTTCTAATTTGACGGAATAGTTTTTTTCGGCCGGATAATTGAGCAGGTACAGGTCTAAATCACCGTCATTATCGTAATCAAAAAAATTGGCACCTGTGGAGGCGCTGATGTCGTTCAGCCCATATTCAGCCGCTTTTTCTGAAAAGGTGAGGTTGCCGTTGTTGACGTACAGCCTGTTGCGGCGGGTATCGGAAATGCCAGGTCCCGACCGGCACACGTATATGTCGAGGAGGCCGTCGGCATTGATGTCCACGGCTGTGGCGGCCGTTTCGAAGCCTTCTGTGGAAGCAACGCCAGCGAAAGCGGTGATGTCGCGGAATTTCAGGTTGCCTTCATTGAGGAACAGGCCGTTGGTGCCGCTGCACCCGATGAAGTACAGATCGGGGAGGTTGTCGTTGTTGATGTCTAAAACAGCCAAACCGCCGCCATTGTACATGTTCACGTTGTTCATGATGCTGTTGGCAGCTGTTTCGACAATTTGATTTTGGAAATGCACACCGGTTTGTTCGGGGGGCATCAACAGCATCAGGGGGTCATTGGCCATCAGCGCAGCTTCCTCCCCGTGTTGCGCGACAAACTTCTTTTCACCGCCTGTGCAACGGTACAAGCAAATGAGGGCTAACAACAGCAGCGCAGGGTAGGGTAGGGCTTTCAAGTACATGGCATTGTGGGTTTGGTGTTGGTATTTATTGCACAGGCAAATTGTTTGTTTTTTTGAGCTGGTACACTTGAAGCGGGCCGTTGTTGTTCGACACGATTACAATGGGTTTCCCGGCAGGGTTTTGGAGCACTGCCAGGTCGCGTGCTTCTTTCATGGCCCAAAAACCGTGTTGGACGTTGTTGATCCAGGAGAAACCGCCCTTTCCGTCGCCGAGCAAGATACTGCCGTTGCCGCTGTCGCAGCGGCTGGTTTCTACCTCAAAGTTATACTTGTTGCCAGCCAATACCAGATCGATAAAGCCGTCGCCGTTCACATCGGTACTTACAATGCCCTGGACGGGCGACACCTGGGCCTGCAAGGGTAAGATGTGCTGCACAAACTTGCCGTTTTGATTTTCCCACCAACAAGTTTCCAGCATGAAGATGTTGAGCAATTGGGCTTTGTCGAGGTCTGTTTTGGGCCAAACCTTGTCTATGGTGGCTTCAGCATAGTCTTTTGAATACAAAAGGCGCTTTTTCAACACGGGCATTTCGCGTTGCAGCACTTCTTTTTGGTACAGCGGGTATTCCTTGCCCTCTTCAAAATAGGACATCAAGGGGTCAACGACGCCGTTTCCGTCAAAATCTTTGATGTAGCAGCGCAACGGGCCGTTGGCAGAAGCGGTCAATCGGGTGTTGAGGCCCAGGTTGCCGCTGACGATGTCCAGATCACCGTCGGCATCCAAGTCAGCCACGTGGAGGCGATACCACAATCCGTTGGATTTTTCTAAACCAAATGCCGCGGTGGTGTTTACGTATTTGCCGTTTTTCCGGTCAAAAATGGTTATCGGCATCCATTCGCCGGCGACCACCAATTCGGGTTCAGGATCGGCGTCTATGTTGGCCCAAACAAGGTCGGTAACCATGCCACAATATTCAAAACCGGGGGCTGCTTCAGCGGTCACGTCGGTAAAATGGGTGCGGTCGTTGCGCAACACCACACTGCGGGGCGTTTGGGGCCATTTGCCCGGCAGGATGCGCCCGCCGCAGAAGAGGTCCGGGTCGCCGTCGTTGTCGTAGTCATAAGCGGCGGCCCTCAAACCGAGGTTGCCCCCAAAGTCTGGCAATGCGCCTTGTGCTTTGCCGAAGTTGCCTTTGCCATCCATGTTGATGTACAAGCGGTTAGACCAGGCCAATTGCGCCAGTTCGGGTTTGGCCTCTGCGCCGCCGCTGAGCACGAGGAGATCGAGGTCGCCATCCACATCGGCGTCGAAAAACAGCGCGCCGTGGTCTTCAAAAGCCTTATCCTGCTCCCACATGGCTATGGAAAGCAGGGTAAACGTGCCATTGGGCTGTTGCGCATAAAGTGCTGCCGGATGGTCAAAACTGTTGCCAATGAACACGTCGTCGAGTTTGTCGCCGTTCACGTCGCCCACGGCCATCAGCGGACCCAGGTCCGAATAGCTCCAGGGCAGCAGTGGAAACTGCTCAAAGTCGCTGAATTCGTTTTCCTTGTGCTCGTAACGGATGCCGCAGCTTTTGCTGATGTCTTCCACCATCGGATTGGCCTGTGGCCGGGGTGCAATGGTAGCAGTGTAAGCGCCGGTTGCATCGGTTTGTTTGAGGGTAAGGCGTTGGTTGGCGGGTACTTGTCTGAGTTCTTGTGTTTTGCCGTCGGGCCAGCGCACCAGTACGCGGTCTACCATGCTGGCTTCTGCGAGGCCAAAATGCACGAGGTGTTCAACGGAGGAAAAAATGCCCCGGGTGGGGTAGTTTTCGTAATACTGGATTTTGCCGTTTTGGTACTCAATCAATACGGCAGCACCCACGGCAAAAGGATTGGGTGCTTTGCCCTGGAGTTTGATTTGCAGGAACTGCTGTGCACTTTGCTGGCGGGCCAGGTTTTCGTACACAAAGGCCGGATCTTCGAGGTTGTTGACCACCAGATCGAGGTCGCCATCGGCGTCAAAATCGGCCCAGGCAGAGCCGCATGACCACGAAGCATTCATGGTCAACCAAGAGCCGCTTTTGTTTTCGAACTGCCAGTGGTCGTTGTTCCGGAAAGCGAAGTTGCAGAGTTTGTAAGAAGGTATCCTTTTGAGAAAGTCGTTGATATCGGGGTATACCTCAAAGAGTTTTTTGCCTGTACTGGTCTCTTTTTGCAGCTCAGGCACTACAAAATTGAAAAAATCCTTGTTGATCACTTCACGCCTGTACCCGTTGGTCACATGCACGTCGCGCAGGCCGTCGTTGTCCATGTCAAAGAACAAACCACTCCACGACCAGTCTGTCTTGTACAAACCAGTGATGCAGCCGATGTCGCTGAAGGTGCCGTTGCCGTTGTTGTGCTGGAGTACGTTGCGCACCACCGGCTCAAAATAGCCGTTGTTGGTGACGTTGATGTACTGGCTTTGCGACAAGGTGGTTTGGGTGAGCTTTTGGCGCCTGTTTTTGGCTGGAAGCATGTCTAAGGCGAACAGGTCAATCAGGCCGTCGTTGTCAAAATCCGACAAGTCTGCCCCCATGGTGTTTTGGGAGCAGTGCCGAAAATAGTCGCCCAAACGATCGGTAAACGTACCATTTTTGTTGTTGATGTACAGTTTGTCCGGCTGTATGAAGTCGCTGCCGATGTATACATCCGGCCAACCATCGTAGTTGAAATCGCTGACCGACACGCTCAGGCCGTACTTGAGGTTCCAGATGCCGGCTTTTTGCGACACGTCTGTAAACTTGCCCCCTTCATTGCGGTACAGTCGGTCGGAATCATACGGGTCTCTGGGTTCAAGGAAAGGATGGTACTCGTCGTCGTCGCCGAGTTTGGCTTCTACTTTATTGGTGTAATTTTTTTCGGTGGGGTAGTTGAGGAGGTAGAGGTCGAGGTCGCCGTCGTTGTCATAATCGAAAAAATTGGCACCGGTAGAGGCGCTCATGTCGTCTATGCCGTATTCGGCGGCTTTTTCGCTGAAGGTGAGGTTGCCGTTGTTGACGAAGAGTTTGTTTCGGCGTTTTTCTACGGCTTCCGGGCCAGCCACGCACACGTAGAGGTCGAGCAGCCCGTCGGCGTTGATGTCCACGGCGGTTGCGGCTGTTTCGAATCCATTGCCGGAGGCGACGCCTGCCGACTCGGTGATGTCTTCAAACTGCATGTTGCCTTTGTTGAGGTACAGTGCATTGGAGCCGTCGGCGCTGATGAAGTAAATATCGGGGAGCTGGTCGTTGTTGATGTCGAGCACGGCCAAACCACCACCATTATAGATGTTGATGTTGTTGGTGATGTTGTTTTCGTGCGATTCGATGATGCGGTTTTGGAAGGTGATGCCAGTTTGTTCGGGCGAGAGCAACTTTAGGAGTGGATCCTTGGCTACCTGTGCGGGTTCTTCACCATGTTCATTGTCAATACTCTTGACGATGTTGTTGTTTTTACACTGAATAAAAACGAGGATACATAGGAGTGCAAGAAAAACGATGGAAAGGAATCTTGTGTGCATCGAAAGATGGAGTTGAAGGACTTGTTTGATCCGCAAATAAACACAAAATTCAGCAAACGCATACATGCTTGGTACGGGCTGCCTGCTCCTCCATGAAAGAAGCTGTTGCGAACACCCCTGGCGACCAAACCGGGTTGGGCATGACCGCTCCATGAACCTTTAGATGCTTGTGCGTAGCCATATTTTTTTGCCTCCAAACAAGTATAAAAAAGTAAAATATCTAAGCAGCTCATTAAAAATACATTAAAATCGCCATGTGTTTTGAACTTTTCAGGTAAAAAAAAAAGTGTTAATGCGTTTGGTATCACCGGACAAACAATATACTTTTGTGGCTTAGTAGACATACATTGTATGTTCACACCTGTTTCCCTTAAGTGAATTTTGGTAAGTGCATTTTAACTTTACCATATTTAATCTCATGAAAAAACGCAGTACACCATTATTTCTTGATGGCAGGTGTATGCCTGCTTGTATGTTGCTAAAAGCATGGACGGCATCCGAATGGACGGATGCCCTCCATGCTTTTTTTGTTTGTATTTCATCTTTCCAACATAAACAACAAATTTTCATTTCATTTCATCACTTAACTCTTTTCACAATGAACAACACGTTCAAAAAGCGCGGTTTGCAAGTTGTACTTGCAACAGTGTTCATGCTGACGTTGGGTCTGTTTGGTGTAAATACTGCCAATGCACAGGTAGTTACTCCAACCACAGTTGGCATCAACACGCAGTCAAATTGGGTAACCGAACAGACAGCCTTAGACTTGCTGGATGCCCAGTTGGCAGCATTGACACAAACCTTGTTGAGCCAGACACCTGGCACGCCAAGCTACAACAACACGTTTTTGCACATTACGTATTTTGCTGGTATTATCCAGGAAATCAATGGTGGTGCGACCACTGAGCTTGGTGCTACACAAGGTTTGCAGCACGCAAAACTTGCCTATGCGCCCCCAAGTGCCACTGCTGCGTTAGCCAGTACTCCAATCGACTTTATGTCGCTGTACCAAGAAGCAGTAGACCTATTGACAATTTAGTCAATTGTCACTATTTAACCGTTTTCCGGTATTTTCAAACACCGCAAATCAATCATCAACCCATCTCATGAAAAAGAGAAACATTACACTCCTTGCCACGGTGCTCGGTTGTTTGTTCGGCCTGCAGGCTTTTGCCCAGACCAACGTCAACTACCCAACGGCCGGTGTTCAAACGTTTAACGTTGTAGCACCAACTCCTCCACCGACGTATAACTTTTACGACAACGGCGGCCAATTTGGCAACTACATTGCCACCATCAACCAGGCTGGCCCAGTGGTCGGCAACGGCATCATTTTTGCCCCATCATCTACAGCGTTCAAAGTGCGCGCTACCTTTACCGCTTTCGCCGTAGACCCCAACTGGTCTTCTTTGTACGTGAAAGACGGCAACACCACTTCTTCCCCGCTGATCAACTCGGGCTTTGTCGCTCCCGCCATCTCTGGCCCGAACGTAGGCATGCCAGCCAACGGTTTCCACGGCTTCGGTACGGGCTTTGCACCTCGCAATGGTCCTAACCCGGTAGGTGTGGTAACGGCTACGCCTGCCAACGCCTCCGGCGCTTTGACGTTCCAGTTCAGCTCGTGGATCATCTCTTCCACAGGTTGGGAATCGCAAGTGGATCAGGTGTCTTTATGTACACCACTGGCTCCGGCCAACATCACGGTGTCGACTTCTACAAACGATTGTATTGGCAGTGCTTCGATAAACACACCTGCCAGTACACCAGCAGGTTGCAACACGGTTAACAACTTGCGCTACCGCGTGAATGCAGGTGCACCTGTGATCGTTGCGCAGCCTCTGCCTGCGACCATCAACATCTCCAACCTGCCAAAAGGCGTAAACGTGATCACATACGATTACGTAGATGCAAACGGTGTACCTGCAAGTTTCGCGGTAACCCAGACCATCACCGTACAGGACCTGGTTAAACCAGTGATCACTTGCCCGTCGAACGTAACCCTGAACCTCGCTCCCGGTGAGTGTTCTACGTTCTTTAGCTACGATGTATCGGTGACGGACAACTGTCCGTTCATCCAGCCTGCTGCCCCGTTGCAGTTTCCTGCTTCGTTCGTACCACACGGCGGTGGTCAGGTGTATTCTTTGAGCGGCAACAACCAGCCCTGCGGTCTGTTTTTTAACCTGACCAACAACAGCGCAGATCCCGCCATTGTAACCGGTTTCGGTATCCGTTTCGGTAACCCGGCATTTGGCGTGGTGAATGGCCCGCAAACCGTTCAATTGTTTTCGGCACCTACTTATGTGGGCAATGAAAACAACGCTGGCGCATGGACAAACCTTGGCCCTGCAGTGGTGAACCCGCTTCCACCGTACTTTGCTACAGGTACCGGCGCGTTGGGCCAAGCCAACTTCACGCAGAATGTGACCATTCCTCCGGGCCAAACCCGTGGTTTCTTCATTTTTGGCGTGTCGGCCAGCCCGATCTTCAACTGGAACTTTGGTGCTGCATTGGCACCCATCACCAACGGTATCTTTACCCAAACGGCTGGTTCTATATACTTCAACCAGTTTAACGGCCCGTTCCAAACTGGCCCTATCGGGCACCCGAACATTCAGGTTAATTACCAGACTGGTGGCGCTGCTGAAGTGGATCAGACAGCTGGCTTGCCATCCGGATCTGAATTCCCGATTGGCACCACTCAAAACTGTTTCGTCACACAAGATGCAGCTGGCAACACGAGCACCTGCTGCTTCAACGTAACTGTTCAAGAATTCCCGAACGCCATCACCTCTTTGGTGTGTAACGACTTTGTGAACATCTCGCTTGATTCTACTTGCCAGCACATAGTACAAGCCGACCAGGTACTGGAAGGCGGTCCTTATGGCTGCTACGACGACTACACTGTACAGATTGACAAAGTATTGCCTTATGGCAACCCTGCAGGTCCATGGGTACCCGCAGTATTGGGACCAAGCGACGTGGGTAAAACCTACGGCGTACGCGTAGTAGACCCTGCAACCGGCAACTCCTGCTGGGGCCTGTTGAAAGTAGAAGACAAATTGCCACCCGTATTGGTGTGCCGTGACCTGAACATTCCTTGTGACTCTATTCCTCCGGTAGCACCTGCTCCGGTAGGTCCTGGACCAGCTCAGACGCTTGAGCAAGATGTGCCATTTACCAACTACTGGACGGGTTACATGAATGACTTGGTGAACATCACCACAGATGACCTTCAGGTTACAAGTGTAAACGTACAGGCATCGTTGGCCGGTGCGGGCGCAGGTGTATACAACCTTCGCGCGTACATGAAGCAGGGTGTTCATACCGGTTTTGCAGGCAATGCAGGAGCGTGGACACTGGTGGGCAGCGTAGATGTAAACATCACCGCTGGTTTCCCAACCGTGTTGACATACGACATCCCATTCACTTCGCCGTTTTTGATCTCGGCTGGTCAGACAGCAGGTATCTACATCGTGGCCAACAACGGTGTTGGTACAGGTGTACGTGTAGTTGCTCAAATTGGTACTGCTCCAACAGAAGATGCAAACCTTCGCATCCGCAACAACCCGGGTAACTGGGTGAATGGTCTGTTTGGCGGTGTAGCCTTTGCTGGCGAGAACCCACGCCCTCAACTTGCAGTAACGTACTCTTTGTTTTTCCCTGGAATTGATGTTACAGACGGTTGTGGCCCTGTAGACTTGACATTCACGGATACAGAAATCCAGCGCGATTGCGCCTCTGGCTTTACCAAGACGATCCGCCGTAAATTCCTGGCTGTGGACGGCTCGGGCAACTCTGTTACCTGCATCCAGAACATCAACTTCCTGCGTCCTAACCTGGGCAATGTAGTCGTTCCACCAAACTACGATGACATTGACGAACCAGCATTTGCCTGCACGGGCGTATACCCAACACCAGACTACCTAGAGAGCATTGGCCTTCAGGGCTACCCGACCATCGACGGCTTCAAAGCCGATTGTGGTTTGTCGGTTGAATTCGAAGACAAAGTGATCGACGTATGCGACGGTACGTACAAAATCCGCCGCGAGTGGTTGCTCATCGACTGGTGCACAGGCGATGAAATCGAGCACGTACAATTGCTGAAAGTAGTAGACGACGTTAGGCCAAACCTGACTTGCCCTGCAAACCTGACGGTGACCACCGATCCGTTCACTTGCTGTGCATCGGTTAACCTGCCCGACGTTATTGTAAGCGACGTGTGCTCGCGCATCAACAGCGTGTCTGCCATGATCGTGGGCATCGACCCGATCACGTTTGACACCATCGGCATGTTCACCGTAGGCGGCTTCCTGTCTTCGTTCCCAGGCAACAACCTGTGGACTCCAGACACACTGGCCAACTTCGGCACCACGCCATGCCTGCCATTGGGCACGCACACGGTAATCTACACGGTAACAGACGACTGCGACAACCAGGCTACGTGCACTTTCCGCGTAACGGTACGCGACTTCACACCTCCGGTAGCTGCCTGTGACGAATTTACAGTAGTGGGCATTGGTGTAGACGATCCGTATGACTGCTACCTGCCAAGCGCCGACGGCTGCGAATTTGCTGGTGTAACGTGGGTAAAAGCCACTACGTTCGACGACGGTTCGTACGACAACTGCGGCAACGTGATCTTCAAAGTACAGCGCATGGCGCCGTACAGCGACTGCATCCAGAACCTGAACCCGATCAACGGCCAGCCAGAATGCGACATCACACTTGATCCGTTCCCGGACATCCCGAACGAATTTGAGCGCGCGATCAGCGAAAGCGATTCGATCAAATTCTACTGCTGCGAAGTAGGCACCACCCAGATGATCATCCTGCGTGTGTACCAGGTAGACCTGAACGGCAACATCACGGTAGGCCCCGACGGCTCGCCTGTGGTGAACGAGTGTATGGTTGAAGTATCGGTACAAGACAAACTCAAGCCCGTATGCCAGGCTCCGGCCAACGTAACGGTATCTTGCGAGAACTTCGACCCAAGCCTGTGGGCTTATGGCAACGCTACAGTGTTTGACAACTGCTGCTTGGACACTGCAAGTGTATACCTTGGCCAAAAAGGCCTGACGCACACCACGACGTTGTCGGCATTCGACACATTGTGCAACAAAGGCACGATCATCCGCCGCTGGACGGCGCGTGACTGCAACGGCCAGTCGAGCCAGTGCTCGCAGCGCATCATTGTAAACTACGAGCAGGACTACTACGTACGCTTCCCGAACGACGTGATCGTAACGTTCTGTGACTCTTCAGGCGTATACGGCGAGCCAACGTTCTTCGGCGAAGACTGCGAATTGCTGGGTGTATCGTTCCAGGATGAAGTATACACGGTAGTACCGGATGCATGCTTCAAAATCGAGCGTACATGGAAAGTGATCAACTGGTGCACATACGATCCAAACTCGCCATGCATCAACGTACCAAACCCGTCGCCGAACGCTACGGAGAACTCTCCAGCCAACCTGCCCGGCCCGATCGTATCGCCACTCGGCACACCAAACCCATGGGCACCAACAGTAGTTCGCATCAAGTCTACCGATCCGGTAGCGACGAACTACTCGACGTTCTGGAATGCCAACGCGAACTGCTATGTGTACAAGCAGATCATCAAGATCATTGACACACAGGATCCGATCATCGACAACTGCCCTGCCAGCCCGGTAGTGGTAAATGACCTGACGCCAAACGATCCACAGTTCTACAACGCGAACTACTTCTGGGATCCAATCGTAGAGACACATGACCTGTGCGAAGCACCGGGCGAATTGACGATCACGGCATCTGACGCCTGCTCGGGCACAGACGTGAACTTCAGCTACCTGTTGTTCATCGACATCGACCAGAACGGCACGATGGAGACGGTTATCTCGAGCAACAACCTTCCTGGCTTCAACAACATCAACGTAGGCAACGCTGGCAACCCGAACTTCACGGGCGGTACGCCAAGCGCATTCGACTTCCGTCCGGTACCATCCAACCAGAAGTACGGCTTTGCATTGCAAACGACAGTAAGCGGTGGCAAGAAGACGGCTCGCGTGGCCTGGAACACTTTGCAGTCGCAGAACAGCTACGTAACACCACAGTTCCCGCACGGTCGCCACAAAATCAAGTGGTTCGTGAACGACAACTGCGGCAACGAGTCGGTATGCGAATACATCATCGAAGTACGCGACGGCAAAGCACCTACAGTGGTGTGCATCAACGGCCTGAGCGTGAACATCATGCCAACGGGTATGATCCAGTTGTGGGACACAGACTTCCTGCAGTACAAGGAAGACAACTGCACAGCACCAGCGTCTAAAATCGTTACTGGTATCCGCCGCGCAGGCGCAGGTACAGGTTTCCCACGCGACGCGCAGGGCAACCCGATCACCAACGTAAACTTCACATGCGCCGACATCGGCACGCAGGAAGTGGAACTGTGGGGTGAGGATTTGGCTGGCAACGCTGATTTCTGCCTGACGTATGTAATCGTACAGGATCCGAACGGCGTATGTGGTGCCAACGCTACCGTAGCTGGTGCCCTGCAAACAGAAGAAAACAAAGGTGTAGAAGACAGCGAAGTGAAACTGGAAGGTCAGAACCCTGCGGGTCCGGCGTTCAGCTACTTCAAGCAGTCCATCAACGACGGTTCTTACGAGTTCTCGAAAGCTGTACCGATGTTCTCGAACTACGTGGTAACACCGACAAACGACAAGAACCCGCTCAACGGTGTATCTACGTATGACTTGGTGTTGATCTCCAAGCACATCCTGGGCCTGGATCCATTGAACACGCCGTACAAAATGATTGCCGCTGACGTGAACAAGTCAGGTTCGATCACGACGTTCGACATCGTAGAGGCACGCAAGTTGATCCTGGGTATCTACACCGATTTGCCAAGCAACACCAGCTGGCGCTTTGTAGACAAGTCGTTCAAGTTCCCGAACATGGACAACCCATTCCAGACGAGCTTCCCTGAAGTGATCACGGTAGCCCAGATGTTGGCATCGGACCTGGACGAGAACTTTGTAGGTGTGAAAGTGGGTGACGTGAATGGCTCGGCCATCGCCAACACCCTGAACAGCGCTGACGACCGTTCGGTAGGCACCTTGTTGTTCGACGCTGAAGACCGTGCGGTGAAAGCCGGCGAGGTGTTCACGGTGAACTTCAACGCATCGGAGAAAGTACAAGGCTACCAGTTCACGATGAACCTCAAAGGTTTGGAAGTGGTTGAAGTAGTGCCAGGCGCAAACATGACGAGCAGCAACTTCGGCGTATTCAGCGACGCGGTTACGGCTTCTGTTGACGGCGATGCCGGTGCGTTTGGTGTAACCTTCCGCGCGAAGAACGACGGCCGTTTGAGCCAAATGTTGGGTGCATCGAGCCGCATCACGCGTGCTGAGGCATACAACAATGGTGCTGAGCGCCTGGACGTAGCGTTCCGTTTCGACGGCAACACTATTGCCGGTGTAGGCTTCGAATTGTACCAGAACCAACCCAACCCATTCATCGGCAAGACGATGATCGGCTTCCACCTGCCAGAAGCAGCAGAGGCTACATTGTCTATCTTTGACGAGTCGGGTCGTGTGATCTACCAGCAGACGGCAGATTACGGCAAAGGCTACAATGCAGTGATGATCGACCGTTCGTTGTTGAACACCGTGGGCATGTTGTACTACCGTCTGGAAACAGCGAAAGACAGCGCCACGAAGTCGATGATTCAGACTAAGTAAGCGTCGCGGCGACTTTAGTCGCCGGACAATAAGCATGCAGCGGCGACTTTAGTCGCCGCTGCATGAATTACGACGGCGACTGAAGTCGCCGATACGGACACCCCGGCGACGAGCCCGCCGGGATAATCCTGAAAAGCGATTTTGTACTTTAAAATCGGTTTTTGGGATGGCCTCTCTCCGCATGCTGGAGGGGGGCTTTTTTTTTGTTGAGGAGGGGAGGAGAGGAGGAGAGGAGGAGAGGAGGAGAGGAGGAGTTGAGATGTTAAAAGTGGAGGCGTTTAGATGTTGAGGAGTTGAGGAGTTGAGATGTTGAGATGTTGAAAGTGGAGGCGTTTAGATGTTGAGGAGAGGAGGAGAGGAGGAGTTGAGGAGTTGAGATGTTGAAAGTGGAGGCGTTTAGATGTTGAGGAGAGGAGGAGTTGAGGAGAGGAGGAGTTGAGGAGTTGAGATGTTGAAAGTGGAGGCGTTTAGATGTTGAGGAGAGGAGGAGTTGAGGAGTTGAGATGTTGAAAGTGGAGGCGTTTAGATGTTGAGGTGTTGAACCTCAACTCCTCCTCTCCTCCTCTCCTCCTCTCCTCTCCTCAACTCCTCCTCCACTGTTTCAAAATGAAAAAAAAACAGGCGTGAAAAAAAATATATCTTTTAAAAAAAATGTTAAATGAGTAAAGTAAATTAGGTTGCAACAGAATATTTGCGGACTTTTGCCCTTGAGTAATCAAAGTTTATCATAATCTCATGAATGCGTGTGCGTGCTGGTTCTCCGGCACATCGTCGATTGGCTGTCTAAAAGGGTCGATGTTTCATTCATGTATTTTATGGTCGGTTTGGTTTTCCTAACGCGTTTTGGGTAAAAAAGCGTGTTGGTCTATTATTTTGTTGGATTGAAGTCATTTGGGCAAGGTTTTTGGGGAGATGATTGTACAAGTGTCGTAAATCCGACTTTAGATTGTTGAACTTTAATCTCATGAAAATGCACAAAACTGTACAAGCACTGGTCAACGGGAGCGATTCCGCCAGTTTTCTAAAAAAAGCATGTAAAATATCCGTGATACCGGATATTTTACATGCTTTTTTTGTTTGCATGTCGACACTACAGCATAAACAACAAATTTTCATCTACATTCATCACTTAAATTTTTTCAAAATGAACAGAACGTTTGCAAAACGCAGTTTTCAGGCGATGCTGACCATGCTCATTGTATTAGGCAGTATGTTGCTGTCTAATCGTGTTGAGGCTCAACAGGTTTCTACAACCACTGTTGTAGGGGCTCCACAGCAACAACAATGGCTCACGGAGCAGGAGGCACTCGCTGTATTGATCACTGAAATGAGTGGTCTGAAAGACCAGTTGCAGTACCTGACCCCAGGTACACCTGCTTACATCAACATGGAGAACCACATCACGTACTTCCTCAACCTGTACTACGGTATCGAAGGCGGAATGTCTGTTCCAGATGCAGTTGGTAGCAGCCTTGCTAACAATGCTGCAACGAGTACCCTTTCAAAATCTCAGCTTAATGGCCTTTACAACGAGGCAGTTGATCTTTTGACCAAGTAATCACAGTTCAACTGTGGCATTTCCATTCCCTTTCTTTCGAATTATCCAATTCATCAACCAACATCTCATGAAAAAGAGAACAAATACTTTTTATGTTTCGTTGATGGCAGCATGTTTGATCAGTGTCCAGGCTTTTGCCCAGGTGACGGTCAACATGCCGTTGAACAATGGCCCTCAGACTTTTACAGCTACTGCCGGCTCTTGTCCTGCCTTCAACTTTTTTGACAACGGTGGTGCCGCCGGTGTATACAGCAACAACTCCGGCATCAACTCTGTAGTGACGTTTGCACCCTCCGCTACAGGCAACAAAATCCGCGCAACATTCAGCAGCTTCAACACGGAAGCCAGCTGGGATGCCCTCTATGTATATGACGGCCCCACAATTGGTTCACCGAAAATTGCTTCTGCCAACGGTTTGCCAATTGGTGGTTCTCCTTTCGGTACAGGTGGCTGGTGGGGTACGCAGGCACCGTTCAACGTGTCTGCCAACATCGTACAGGCTACTGCTGCCAACGCCAACGGCTCTTTGACCTTCGGCTTTAGGTCTGACGGCAGTGTAACCTTCGCTGGTTGGGCTGCTGCGGTGATCGAGGTACCAAGCGCTTCTTGCGTATTGACGGCTCCTGCCAACCTAACGGTGAGCACAGGTTCTACCGATTGCGCGGCCAATGTCAGCACTGCACTTCCAACCTTCTCTCCGGGCGGTTGCAACACTGCTTTCTCCCTGCAGTATAGAATTAACGGTGGTGCACCGGTTGTACTGGGTAGCAACCCAGCCTCACCAGCGATCATTCCGGGCCTGGCCCGCGGCACGTACGTGATCACTTGGGAATTGGTAGCTACTGTTTGCGGTTCTACTGTGATTCTGTCTTCTGCTAACCAAACGGTAACCGTACAAGACTTGGTTAAACCAACCGTTAATTGCCCGTCGAACGTAACCCTGAACCTCGCTCCCGGTGAGTGTTCAACGTTCTTCAGCTACGATGTAACTGTAACGGACAACTGTCCGTTTATCCAGTCCGCCGCGCCGTTGCAGTTTCCTGCTTCGTTCTTACCACACGGCGGTGGTCAAGTGTTTTCTTTGAGCGGCAATAACCTGCCAGCTGGCCTGTTCTTTAACCTGACCAACACCAGTGCAAATGATGCCATCGTAACCGGTTTCGGTATTCGTTTCGGTAATCCGGCATTTGGTGTGGTGAATGGCCCGCAAACGGTACAACTGTTCTCGGCTCCAACCTATGTGGGCAATGAAAACAACGCTGGTGCATGGACAAACCTTGGTCCTGCAGTGGTGAACCCGCTTCCAGCGTACTTTGCTACTGGCACTGGCGCGTTGGGCCAAGCCAATTTCACGCAGAATGTGACCATTCCTCCGGGCCAAACCCGCGGTTTCTTCATTTATGGTGTGACGGCCAGCCCGATCTTCAACTGGAACTTTGGTGCTGCATTGGCACCCATCAACAATGGTATCTTTACCCAAACGGCTGGTTCCATCTATTTCAACCAGTTTAACGGCCCGTTCCAAACTGGCCCAATTGGCCACCCGAATATCCAGGTTAACTACCAGACTGGCGGCGGTGGTAAAGTGAATCAGACAGCTGGCTTGCCATCTGGCTCTGAGTTCCCTATCGGCACCACTCAAAACTGCTTTAGCGCGAATGACGCTGCCGGCAACACAGGCACTTGCTGCTTTACAGTGACGGTTCAAGAGTTCCCGAACCCGATCACATCTTTGGTGTGCAACGACTTTGTGAACATCTCGCTTGACTCCTCTTGCCAGCACATAGTACAAGCCGACCAGGTATTGGAAGGCGGTCCTTATGGCTGCTACGACGACTATACTGTACAGATTGACAAAGTATTGCCTTATGGCAACCCGGCTGGCCCATGGGTACCGGCAGTATTGGGACCAAGCGACGTGGGTAAAACCTATGGCGTACGCGTAGTAGACCCGGTAACCGGCAACTCCTGCTGGGGCCTGTTGAAAGTAGAAGACAAACTGCCACCGGTATTGGTGTGCCGCGACCTGAACATTCCTTGCGACTCTATCCCTGAAGTGAATCCTGCTCCGGCCCTGACTGGCTACCAGATCATCACAAACAGCGGCCTGACAGATCCAATTGGTGCACCAAGCGGCCCAACCACCCAGTCTTATGACTTTGACTACAACTACATCCCGGTTGGTACAGATGTACTTGACGTTAACGTGCGCATCAAGCTCACTGGGCACACGTGGCTGCCTGATCTTGGCATAGTAGTGACCAGCCCCGACGGTTCTACCGCCGACGTGTTCACCCTGGGCGGATGCTTTGGCCAGGAGTTCCCCATTGACGTACTTTTCGACGACGAGGGTGCCGGTAACCTTACGCTCTGCGCTCAATTGGACGCCAACGGTGCGCCATTGCAGTGTGTTATTGCTCCAGGTGTTTCTGGCCCAACTGTATTGGGTGACGCATTCGACGGAAAAGAAGCCAGCGGTACGTGGAACGTAACGTTCACCGATAACGTTGCACCAGACGACGGTGTGATCGAAATCGTAGGCCTGGAAGTATTGGTAAATATCCCTGGCATCGCGGTTACAGACGGCTGCGGCCCGGTTAACCTGACGTTTCAGGATACAGAAGTCCCAGGCAATTGTGCATCGGGCTTTACCAGAACGATCCGCCGTAAGTTCACGGCTGTTGACGGCTCGGGTAACTCCACTACTTGCATCCAGAACATCAACTTCCTGCGCCCGAATTTGGACGATGTAGTTGTACCACCAAACTACGATGGCGTGGGCAACAACCCACCAGCATTTGCTTGCACGGGTGTATACCCAACACCAGAATACTTAGAGAGCGTTGGCCTTCAGGGCTTCCCGACGATCAACGGCTTCCCTGCTGATTGTGGTTTGTCGGTAGAGTATGAAGACAAAGTGATCGACGTATGCGACGGTACGTACAAAATCCGCCGCGAGTGGTTGCTCATCGACTGGTGTACAGGCGATGAAATCGAGTACGTACAATTGCTGAAAGTAGTAGACGACGTTAGGCCAAACCTGACTTGCCCTGCAAACCTGACGGTGACCACCGATCCGTTCACTTGCTGTGCATCGGTTAACCTGCCCGACGTTATTGTAAGCGA
>Ga0247844_1003818_pt1 | contig 21403 bp, 16 predicted proteins | sample LaCtaG_FD_192421 | JGI IMG/M metagenome (GOLD analysis project Ga0247844, IMG submission 192421) | Freshwater microbial communities from meromictic Lake La Cruz, Castile-La Mancha, Spain - LaCruzMarch201714.5m_1 | ecosystem: Environmental > Aquatic > Freshwater > Lake | place: Spain: Castile-La... | reverse complement strand
TTTTAAACAACGGTAAAAGGCGGAAAAGCTTTTTCAAATATGGTCTAACTTTTATCGCAACAGTACTTTTAAATGCTGAATTTCAATCAAATATAGATATTTTTAAATTTTTGTCATGTACTTAGAACAATTTCAATAAAAATTCAGTTTCGAAATTTGTCTCAATTATATCGTATGTAATTTTTACCTCAAACGATAAATTTCTTAAATAATTGTCAAAAACACTTTTAAGATAGATCTTTATTATTTCGTAGTTTGGATATTTCAGTAAGTTGGCAACTAACTCACCTTCAAAATCAACTTGAAATTTTTTAAACTCTACGGAACTATACTTTTGTTTGAAAGCCATTATTTCATCTGAAGAATATGCTATTTTACTGTCAATAATTGATATTAGGAAATTCTCAGCCTCCAATACAAAATTTTTTAAGGCTATTGCTTTTTGTTTTTCCATTGTAAACGAATCGTTTTTTTAAAATTATACAATAAAATTTAAAACTTCATTTTTTTTATTTCTGCTTCCTTCTTACCTCTATCCTAGCTTGCGACATGCGCTCACGCAATCCTCCTTGCTCCATAAACTCCTTTTCCAAGGTTTTCATTTGCTGGGCTAATAAATACGAAGTTACATTTACCAAACTCAACAGCACATTGGCCGAGACTTCAGAGTCGGTGCTTTCGATACCTTTACGGTACGTTTCGTAGTTGGCGTTGGGGGTTTTATGCTTTTATGTAAGCGCATATCCAGCCCGAAGCCATACTGGCTTCCACAATATTTTGCTTGCCCGACCGTGCCGATTGTACCATTTGGTCGATAGTACGGTCGTATTTATTCAAGTATTTATGAGCAAAATAATAGGTACCATCATAAATATTCTCCGATTTCTGATAAGTAATCAAGCGCTCGTAACCACCATGTTTGGGTATAAACCCATCTTCATTGTACTGTTTATCCATAGTTTGTTTTTATTATTATTCCTGTTTTTTCGGGTGACTTTCACGACTATCACGACTGCGGGGCATTGTCGCGATAGTCAACACCGTCGCCCGATATGAATATAAAACTAAAAAATCTCTACTACTTGCAAATGCCCCACACCATAATCGCTTAACAAGTCATTTAGTAACTCCTTAGTAATATCGCTACTGCCAGTCAGTATTGTCTGAAAAACCTCAATTCTATCGTCAGTTGACAATTCGCATAATTTGTCATCGTTGCGAAAGAAGTCCATAAAATCTTGGCGGGTGAATAAATGCTCGTTTTCCATAATTAAATTTCTTTTAACCCAATCTTATTAAAATACTCAAAAGTGCTATTGTAATACTCTGGTTGACGTGTATGATCTTCGATATCACCTTCTGGGACTACAATTACCATTCCTTGACGAGCCCGTGTAAGTAACACTCTATAGGCATTTTTCAAGTATAGTTTTCGTTCTTCCTTTTTGATATTTTGCCATTTATTTCCAACGAATGAAAATGTTTTCCATTCATTTTCGGAGTATCTAAAATCACCGTCCCAAGTAACACATGCCCAATCTAGTTCAAGACCTTGCACCTGAAATTCGGTAGCTACATCTTCTAAGTAATATGACGAACGAACATCATCCTTTTCACCTAAGAACCAATGCACAGGGTCTGTTTCAACACGGACATCTATGGCTAATGGTTTTAAACGATAAGCTTGTGAAGACACAACTATTCCATACCTTTCACTGCCACGTGCTTTTTCTTTTAACCATTTTTTTGCAGACTCAATGTTTCGAGTAATTACTATTGGATATTTATCGGAAATAACCTTTAAGGTTTCGCTTGCTTTTTGTGTTTCTAAATCTAAAAGCTGTTTTATAAATAAAGCTACGTTTTCGGCTCTATACGACCGCATTGAAACGGAAAGATGCAGATTAGCATCATAATTTGTAATACATTCCTTTTCAATATCTGAAATTGCATCAAAAGCATTATATTCGCTATCAGTTAAGTTTGGCGAAATTTGTACCTCCCAATGTGGAAAGGAATTTTTAATGGCATACAACCATTCAGAAATTCCTGCTTCACCAGTGTTGATCTCTTGTCCTCCACCAACTAAACAAACTATAACCGCCCAGTCTTGATGTCTGTCTAAGCACGAAATAAGATACTCAGGCTCTGAATATGCAAAATCTGGCTGATTTTTTTTGCGTCGCATAAAATTCACAGTCTGTTCTTTATTCCAAGCACGCTGTGCTTCGTCAAAAATAGCCACGTGGTCAAAAGGTGCTGTTGGGTCAACTAAATAAGCATCGCGATAATGATGAATAATTTGAATAAATGCCTTAACTCCTTCGCGAGCTTTCGCTTTTGTAATTTTCTCACCTATTTCTTTTGATCTTTGAACAGTGTCTCGCGCCAGTGCTTCTTGAAGTATCGCCACTAATGGACCATTTCCAGATAAAAATATGCTGTGTGTATCTTGCTCTTTATCTAAGTGTTTTGTTGCAATATCTAAACCGACTAATGTTTTACCTGCTCCAGGTACACCGGTTACAAAGCAAATTACTTTTTTCTTTTCGTTTTGAGCATGTTCGATAATATCAGATACAGATTTTGTAGTTGTTGTAAGGTTCTTGGCATCAGCATCGCTTCTTGTAATATCAGCTACAGAATGGTTTTTATACATTGTCACTGCTGCCTCAATAATTGTTGGAGTAGGTGAATAGCTACCTTTAATATAATCTTTATCAACTATATTTGAATTGTTTTTGCAAAATTCAATACCATTTAAAAGTATTTCCCGTAAGTTCTTTTTATTTGCTTTTAAAGGTTTGTACAATCCATCTTCGTGAGTTGTCTGAAGAAATTGTATATTTTCATTTTTTGCTTCGGTTGCTACCAAAATTGGAATTAATAATGCATCATGACTTGGTTTATGGAAATTTTTTAAGTCTAAAGCGTAATCCCAAACTTGGTCTAAATTTGAACTTAAATATTCTTTTTCGCCTACCTTAAATTCAATTACAAAAACAATATTTTGAATGATAAGCAAACAGTCAACTCGCTTTCCCATGCGAGGTATAGAGAATTCAAAAAATATCTCGCCATTTAATCCAAACAAACATTCTTTTAAAATATCTATTTGAAGTTTCCATGATTTATTTTGATTAGTATTGGAATCAAATTGATTTGAATGTGACGTTTCACCAAAAATTGAAAATGTTTCTTTTGATAGAAAATTTTCAATTGAATCTCCAAAATAGTAGTTTAACATAACAGACATAGTTTATAATAATTCATAATCATATAATTTTTAAAGGTTTGCAATAAAAGCATTTGTTTCGTTAGCTTTAATCAAAGCTTAAAAACTATTTGGTTTATTTTTCACAAAAATACATATTAGAACTGAGATATACAAGCGTTTAGAGGGTTGTTGAAACTTTATTTTTGCACTTTTATTCCACCATAAAAATCTTCGCCTTTACCTTAAGCCAGTCATTTAAGCGTTTGGCGGATTCGATGCGGCAGAAGAAAGCTTTGCCGGCATCCATAAGGCGGGAGATTACTATGTTGTGTTCCATAGGTACCCAGCCGAGGCGGGTGTTGTTGAGGTAAATGCCAATGGCCAGTTTGTCGTGCTTGTTTTGGGGTTGGCGTATCATTTTCAGTACTGTGTCGGGCAGCAAAAGTGGTTCGAGTGTGTCGGTTTCGGTGCAGAAGCTTGTGCCCGCTACTACAATATCGAGTAGGTAAATTTCGCGGCTAAAGGGTGCTAATGCATCCACACCACCGCTTCCAATAAGCTCCAGTAATTCAGGTGTTAGTTTAACTATTTCGTTCATAATTCTTAATTTTGTAAATAACAAAAATTTAAAGAAAATATTATTAAAACCACATAAGTCACATAAGAACTTACTAAACAGCTATAAATTAAAACCTTACGGTTTATAAGTTCACAAAAGAAAACTTATGTGTGCTTAAAGAAAATATTGTCTAAAACCACTTAAGTCGCATAAGGACTTATAATATATTTTCTTATGTGACTTATGTGGTGTAATTTTTAATTTTTACAATTCTATTTCAACAATTGAGGTTTCCATTCGTCCATTAATAAATGGTATTCAGTGTATTTTTTCTTTTCGGCAGTGAGTAGTTCAATATCGGCGTTGAGGCTTTGTTGCTCAGCAGCTATCCAGCGTTCGTCGGCCAGCTTATCGCGAAACGAAAAAGGAAACTTCGCTTCCAACTCGTTGATTTGACTTTTTAGTTTATCTACATTTTCGCTCAGTTTTTCAACTTTCTCCTTCACGCTATCAAAACTCATTTCGGGCGTAGCCGTTTTTAGGTCGATACTAAGCAAAATGGCATTGAGCATATCGAGATTAGCCATATCGTAGGCAGCCTGCGCTTTGAGCAAAAGGTCTTTTTCGTGTTCGGTACAGTTGGGGTTCACGTCGGGGTGCAGTTTTTTCACTATAAGCACATACACTTCTTTTATTTTTTGCGTGATGTGTGGTGGTAAAAAGCTACTGTCGGTGAGGAACTTTTTGGCCTTTTTGAGTTGCTCGCTTTCGAGAGCAATTTTTTTCAGATATTCGTCGAACTGCTTGGCAATTTTCTTTTCCACCGCAATTTTGTCGGGGTAGATATTCTGATTAATATAAGCCTGCATAAGCTGTATGCGCTGTACAAGTATTTTTATTTCGGTCTGGAGACAAAACTTTTGGTGTTGCAACTGCCCAATGGCATTGAGGTAAATGGCAGTTAAATAGTGCTCCTCGTAGGTCAGCATCTCATTTTTTTGCGAAAACAAATCGGCAAATTCCTTGCACAACAGCTGGTATTGCAGGTGCAGCATTTTTTGTTCGGGTGTTTGGTCTGGTAGCATCATGTCATCTGTTTTTCGTAACCTCACAAAACTACAAAAAAGAATTCACATTTTACCGTATTTGTTAATTGAATAATTGAAATTAATATATATACAAATATATTCCGTTGCATCCTATGTTCGGGATAAACCAGATGCACCTGATTGTGGCACATCCAGTGAAACGGATTACCGCTCGGCTCTGCCGCTACACAGCAATAATCTAACGAATCTAAGAACGAAACTTGTGTCCCTATACCTATACCTTACTTTGCTTTTACATAAATATATATCACGTATATAATACGATGATATTACGTATATATTACGTATATAACATGTAAAACGATTTAAATTAACGTAATATGTACGTAATAATACCTTTATATTTGCGTAATATTATCGTAATACTTATATTTGTATGCGCTATAAAGAGGCTATTTAGCCTAAAATATAGGGCTATTAATTTACATTACATAGAAATTCAAAGATGGCTAAAGTTACAGGAATTTTTCAACCGAGTGGTACGATAGAAGGAATGTCGTTTTATAAGGCTACGGGTAGCGATAAGGTGATTATGCGTAAAAAGGGCGGTCCGAAAAAGGCGCGCATGGCTACCGGCAAGGAGTTCGAAAAGGTGCGGAAGCACCAGGCCGAATGGGGCGGATGTGTGCTTTTTGCACGAAGTGTGAAAGGGGCTGCGGGCGATTGTTACCCCATGAGCGACCATAATTTATCGTCGGCATGGACAGGAATGGGCAAAAAACTAATGTCGTTGGATACGAAAAACGAAACGGGCAACCGCTCTATTTTACTGAGCACCTACAAACAAGCATTGGTGGATTATAATTTTAGCCGCAAAAAGCCACTTATTAGCATTTTGCGCGTAGTACCTGTGTATGAAATCGACCGTGATAGTATGCAAGCTTTGGTACGTTATCCGCGTATTAGCACTGCGACCGACCTTGTAAATAGCGAAAAGAGACCTTATTTCCGTTTGATAGCTACCTTAGGTTGCGTAAGCGATTTGAGTTTTCAAAAGTCGTTGTTTTCGAACTATGTAGAAGTGAACGAAGCGCTCAACGGCTTAAGTGTATCGGTTAGCAGCGAATGGCTATCGGCCAACGACCTGCTATTAAATCAGGAACTCACACTTAGGTTTGATAATAATTTGAAGGAACAACTTACAGCCGATGTGAGTTTATTGCTAAGTGTGGGTGTAGAGTTTGGTACAGTAGGATTTGGCGGAGTAATTGAAGCTGTAAAACGCTCAGGTGCTGCCAAAATAGTGGAAGTGGTTTAAAAAAATATAAGGTTACAAAGCTGGTAAAACCATACTTTAATAAAAAAAAGAGGATGCCCTTTTTTTGAAGACATCCTCTGTTCGGTATGGTGTTAGCGGTAAAAACTATTTCAGTTCGTCCGAAGTATATGCTTTGGGCAGTTTGCGCAGGTTGTATTGCGAAGCCATAATCTCGCCATAAGCTCCTGCTGAGCGAAGCGCAATAATATCGCCGCGTTTGGTGGCATTCATGCTGTAATCTTTGGCAAACGAGTCCGACGATTCGCAAATTGGACCAACCACATCGTAAACATCTTCGGCCAAGTTCGAACTTAGGTTTTCGATACGATGATATGCTTGATACAATGCCGGGCGAATCAATTCAGTAAAACCAGCATCCAGAATTGCAAATTTTTTCGAAGTTCCTTCTTTGATATACAACACTTTGGAAATTAAGCTACCACATTGAGCCACCACGGCGCGTCCTAACTCAAAGTGTAATGTTTGGTTCGGACGAAGTTCTAAATGCGCACGGAATACTTTAAAATACGCTTCGAAATCGGGTACAGGAATGTGATTTGGGTGTTCGTAGTTTATGCCCAAACCGCCACCTACATTAATTACTTCGAGACAAACATTACGATTTTCGAAATGCTCCTGAATTTCGTTTACACGAACACTCAAAGCCTGAAACGAACTCATATCGGTAATTTGCGAACCAATATGGAAGTGAATACCAATCAGTTTTACATTCGAAAGTGTCAGTACCAAATCGGTTACTTTGTCAAGCTCCGACATATTGATACCAAACTTATTTTCGTTGAGTCCGGTAGTGATATAATGGTGTGTGTGTGCACTTACGTTGGGGTTAATACGCAACGCAACCTGAGCCGTTTTTCCTTTGGCAATGGCCAGTTCGTTAATTACCTCCAGTTCCGGAATCGACTCTACATTGAAGCAGAAAATATCGTTTTCCAATCCCAGATTAATTTCCCAGTCGGCTTTACCAACACCTGCAAAAACCACTTTCGAAGCAGGAATTCCGGCATCGAGCGCAGCTTGCACTTCGCCACCACTTACACAGTCGGCACCCAGTCCGGCATTTTTGATACAGGCCAGCACACTTGGGTTTACGTTGGCTTTCATGGCATAATGCACATCAAAGTTCGATTTACTGCTTTGCGCGTTGATCTCGGTAAGTGTTGTGCGCAACAAATCCAAGTCGTAATAATAAAACGGAGTATCTATGTCCTGAAATTTTTGTACAGGATAATTTGCTTTTGTCATTAACAATCTTACTTTATGAACTTTATAAACCTTATAAACTTTATGAACCTTACAAACTTTCTAACTAAAAAGTCCTTCGCTCAACGCCACTAAAGCACGTTTTTTGTCGTCGGCATTAATCAGAAACGAGATATTATAATTACTTCCACCATACGAAATCATACGAACCGGAATGTCTTTCATTGCCGAAACCGCTTTAGCCTGGAAACCAACATTCTCAGCCGGAAGATCGCCTACCACACAGATAATAACCATATTGGAATCGACAGTTACCGTTCCGAGTTTTTTGAGGTTGTTAACTATTTCGTCCAAGCGTTTGGAATTGTCAATAGTAATCGACACCCCAACTTCGGAGGTGGTAATCATATCAATCGAAGTCTGGTACGACTCAAAAATTTCGAATACTTTACGCATAAAACCATGCGCCAACAACATACGGCCCGATTTAATTTTGATAGCCGTAATACCATCTTTAGCCGCCACAGCCTGAATAGTACCTTTTTTGCTTTGCATCGAAATTAATGTTCCTGCGGCTTTAGGCTCCATTGTATTAAGCAATCGAACCGGAATATTATTCAGTTTGGCCGGAAGTATACAGGTTGGGTGCAGAATTTTTGCTCCGAAATATGCCAACTCAGCAGCCTCTTCGAAATGCAGGTAAGGAACAGGTGTAGTTCCCTGAACAAAGCGTGGATCGTTGTTGTGCATACCATCAATATCAGTCCAAATCTGAATTTCACTTGCACGTACAGCAGCACCAATGAGCGAAGCACTGTAATCGCTACCACCACGCTGTAGGTTATCAATTTCGCCATAAAAATTCCTACAAATATAACCTTGTGTGATATAATATGTAAAATCGGCTTGTTTTTTTAATATAACGCCCAAATTATCAGCAATAAAAGCAGTATCAGGTTCAGCGTTTTTATCAATTTTCATGTAATCCAACGCTGGAAGCAATACGCTACTTTGGTTTTGTTCGAGCAAATAAAGCTGGAACATATTAGTCGAAAGCATTTCGCCTTGAGCCAAAATTGCTTTTTCTTCGAAAAGCGTAAACACTGCTTTGGAGAAAGAACGCAAATATTCGAAAATTGATTTGATAGTAATTTTTGCTTCTGTTTTATATTGTTCGGTAGAATATAGTTCGTCAATCACTTCCATATATTTCTGTTCCAACACATTAATACGCTCTAGCGCACCAGTAGTGTTCATTTTGTAGAAATAATCTGAAATTTCGACTAAACTATTCGTTGTTCCCGACATAGCCGACAAAACAACAATTTTACGATCGCCATCACAAATTAATTTGGCAACTTCTTTTATTCGAGCTGCAGAACCTACGGATGTTCCACCGAATTTTAATACTTTCATTTCTTTTAAAATTAGAATTTAGAAATTAGAAATTAGAAATCAGGAATTTGAAAAATAGAAATTTTCAAATTCCTTGATTTGGACTGCAAAAGTAATATTTTTTATCGGATTTTTTATTGTTTAATAGCACTAATTTTATTGTTTCGTGCTAGTATGTATGTCAGTTGCAAAAAATACAGACAAAATTTGGAGATTTTATTCCGTCAAAAACAAAATCATGCGTTCAACTGCTTTTTCGCAAACGGGGCAAAAAGCGTTGGCTGTATTGGTGCGCATACGGCAGTCGTAAGCAGGGCGATACATGCCTTTGGTGAGGTAGCCACCACCTTCGAAAACGCCAATGGATAATTTTTTAGTCTCCTCAGTAACTGGAGTTGGTATGGAGCTGCCTTGGGGTAGGTCATTTTTCCATTTCACATCAAAATTAACAAGCGAAGTCAGATTTGGCTCCCAAGGTTCTACTTTCAGGTTATACATATCGTCGAGTACATCGGGTTTGTCTTTAAAATACTCATCGCCCAAACCAGCAAACGAATGTCCAAATTCGTGTACAACAACTTCACTTTTAGCACGTTTACTATCGGACGAAGCCAAGGCATAAAAGTTATAAATGCCACCTCCTCCATAAGTTGAAGTATTGGCCAAAACATAAATGGCATCGTATGGTACAAGGGCAGCATAGTTTCGTATGGCAAACATATTGGGCGAAGTGAGGTAACGAGGCTCGTAAAAAGTATAAAAATGTGCTCCAACAGCTGTGTTTTTCCAATTATTGTCGTGTGGTTTGCTAATACCCGAATCTACCGAAATGGCTGCAACAGCATAAATATTAATTTTTGATTTGTGACGAATAAAAGGCTCGTGGGTAAACAGATTATCGGCTAGCTTTTGGGCATCAGCAAAAAACTTTTCTTGTAATTCGGCTGTATAACCTTCGGCAATAATGGCAATATCCACCGCTTTATCGGACGTTGTCGATTTAAGAATTTCTTTTGTTGCTACCGAAATAGGATTTGAACGTTGAATTAATTTATCGTTGGGTGCAATAGCAAATTGAATCAATTTTTCCCAGGTATTGAAACCCGAGCGCTTTTCAATTTTCACAGTCACAGCATTTTTTGGATAAGGAAACTGAATACTTTGCTCAAAGCTTTTGGTAATGACTTTGGATTCGTCGGTAGTTTGCCACTCATAGTATAAAGAGCTAAAACCGTCAGTATACAGCAATTTACCTGATGCACTGTCGGTTACCTGAAAACGGTATTCACCCAAATTGAGTGTTTGATCTAAATTTGTTTTTCGTCCACCCCAATATGGTTCTTGTTTAATTCGGGCTACGAACGCTGTAGTTGTTTTATTGTTTCCCGCAAAATAAAAATCGACTCTACACGCTTTTTCCGAGAAAAACTGTGCAAAGTCGATAGCATGTACAGTAGAAAAAATAAAAAAGAGAGAAATGCTGATGAAAATTAATTTTCGCATGGGCTTTATAAATTTAATTTAGCGCAAATTAAATGAAAATATTTGAAAACTAACGCCCAATTATCAGCATTTTTGCTGCTCACGCAGAAAAAACTCTCTTTTCTAAGTTTTTATATTAATTTGAAGCAACATAACTTCCATCAGCTTTACCTAATTCAATCATTTTTCGTGTTGTTTTGCTTTTAATCGAAGCGTCGGCTAAATCCGAAACCGATTTCGATAAGTTGAATATTGCCAAGTCCTCATTGCTTACATAACAACATTTACGACCTGCATTATGGCATAATCCAATATTATGTCCCATTTCGTGTGCCAACACATACTTGTTGTTTTTGTATAATGAACTCACTCCTATCACTTTACCATCCGATACACTTACGGCCCTGTCGGTTTGTTCATTACCATTGGCATCCACAGTAGTTTTTGCATAAAAAAATGGATGCGAATCAGGAATTACCGTTACCACATTTACAGCCGTGTCGCTCAATGGATTTTGATTAACAACTAACTTAAAATGAATAGTGTAACTCTCCGTTTTTCCATTCACAAGCATTTCACAAGTGTTTTTTCCACTTCTGGAGTTCCATAATTCAGCCGCTTTTGTAAGCGATTTTTCAATAGGTGCTGGCGAAATAAAATTGGCTACCAGTGTTACTGTTTTGCTGTGGTGGTTAACAACGATGTCATTTCCAGCTAAAAGCTGCATTGAAACTGCCATGCACATGATTAGTGCTACGATTGTTGTTTTCATAAAATTTAATTTTTTAAAGGGTGATAATTTGTTTTTATTAATACGACGATTAAATAAGGATAATATTACATCGATTATCGATATTTTTTTAATTAGACGCAATAAATATGCGCTTTGGATTTAACCATTCGAAAAAATATGAAAATTAATTGTATTTGTTCATTTAGGATTTTACTGTACTTTTGCAATAAACTCTATTATTCTATTTATTTATGAGAAAAAATATATTATTACTTTCCACAATTGTTTTACTTTTTTCGTGTAATCAGTCAACTAAGTTTAAAGTGGAAGGTGTTGTCGACAATTCAAATAACGAAGTAATTATTTTGGAACAAAACGGCTTGCTCGAAACCACGGTTATTGATTCGGTAAAACTGAAAAGTGATGGCAGTTTTAGTTTCAAAGCTCCTCGTCCGGAATACCCCGATTTTTACCGTTTGCGTATAGGCAGTAAAACAATTGATTTTGCAGTAGATTCCTGCGAAGAAATCAGCATAAAAGCCAATTACAATAATTTTTCGACTGGCTACAATATTCAAGGATCACAAACCAACAACGACATACTCAAGCTTAAAAGTTCATTATCGGCCATTCAGGCTAAAGTGAATACCATTTCGAGCGAATTGAATGCCGAAGCACGCAGTGCCAAACTAACCGAAATTGAAGCAGATATAGAGGCACACAAAGCTATGGCTCGCAAACTTATTTTGCAAAATCCACGTTCGTCGGCAGCCTATTTTGCTATCTATCAAAAAATTAATAATTCCTATTTGTTTTCGCCTTACGTTAAGTCCGACAAGCCTTTTTGTGCAGCTGTAGCTACTTCGTACAACGCTTTTATGCCTGAGTATATCCGTTCGAAAAACCTATATGCCCTGGTAATGGATGCCATTAAAACCGAACGTAAGGAACAAAATGATGCAGCGTGGCGTAGTATTGTTGAAAATTCCTCAACAGGATACATTGATATTGTGTTGAACGATAAAAATGCAAAGGCTCGAAAATTGTCCGAATTAGAAGGAAAAGTTATTTTAATCGACTTTTCGGCCTACGAAATGGAAAACAATGTGCAATATACTTTTGAATTGCGCGACCTCTATAACAAATTTAATAGTCGTGGTTTCGAAATTTATCAAATTTCGCTCGACCGCAGCAAAATTTTGTGGCAGGAATCTGTAGCTAACATACCTTGGGTTTGTGTACGCGACGAGCAAGGACCAAATACATCTTATATTTCAACTTATAATATTCAATCCATACCAACATTATTTTTAATAGATAGAAAAGGAGTGATTGTAAGCCGAGCGAATGATTTTAAATCACTTGAAGGGGCGATTGCTAAATTACTTTAAAGTGGTGATGTGGTGATGAGATGATGTGGTGATATTCCAATAAAAGTGAAACGAAGATCCCGTTTGTGGGAAGTGAAAATATTTTCATGACAAACCAAAAAACTCAAAAATGAGAAATTTCATCAAACAAAAAGCAATAGAGCTTGGTTTCGATGCTTGTGGCATTGCCGAAGCTTGTTTTTTGGAAGATGATGCTGCATTTCTGAAACATTGGCTATCCGAAGGCAATCAAGCTGACATGCATTACTTGGAGCGAAATTTCGAAAAACGAACCAACCCACAAGTACTTGTTCCGGGCACAAAATCGGTTGTGGTTATGCTACTTAATTATTTTCCCGAAAAAACTCAACCTAGCAATGCACCTCGCATAGCTCGATATGCACATTCGGAAGTTGATTATCATGTAGTTATAAAACAAATGCTGGCCAAACTCGAAACTTGCATTATTTCAAATTACGGCGAAAACATTGTTAATAATGAAGTGCAGCATAGTTTTGTTGACTCAGCTCCAGTACTCGAACGCCGTTGGGCACAACGTGCTGGACTTGGTTGGCTTGGTAAACACACACAACTTATTGCTCCTGGCATAGGTTCATATTGCTGTATTGCTGTATTAATGCTCAATGCCGAAATGGAATATGACACACCCCTACCCGACCGCTGTGGTACTTGTACTCGTTGCATAGATGCTTGTCCAACAAATGCACTGAATGGAAAAAGTTTGGATGCACGACGCTGTATTTCGTATCAAACTATCGAAAACAAAAAACCTGTTGCAGATGACATTCAATCGAAACTTAGTAATTGTGCTCTGGGTTGCGATATTTGTGCCGAAGCATGCCCTTGGAACATTAAATGGGCGAAAGCAAACAATAATCTAAAATTAAAGCCAGTTTCAGAGATATATTCGTTTCAAAAAGCTCATTGGCAAGCGTTAAGCAACGAAGAATTTAATTCAATCTTTAAAAAATCGGCCATAAAAAGAGCTGGATACAATAAAATAAAAGAAAATATTGGATTCATGAGTGAATGATAAATATTGAAAATATATTAAAAATGAGGTTCTGAATTAACTTTATTGATTGCTTACTGTTTAGATATTGAACTTTAAAAACCTTATTCACTTTACCGCTTAGCTCGCCAAGAAACTTTATAAACTTTATAAACTAAAAAAACATGTGGGACATAAATCCTTTCAAATACAACCGTCGTACAAGTAGCGAAGTAAAAATTGGACAACTTTTATTAGGTGGAAATAATCCAGTTCGCGTACAATCGATGGCTAACACCGACACAAACGACATACAAGGATCAGTAGATCAAGGCATTCGAATTATTCAAGCAGGCGCCGATTTGGTTCGTTATACCACACAAGGTATTCGCGAAGCCGAAAGTGCCAAATTGATACACGATGGAATTCGTGAAAAAGGTTTTTCGACTCCTTTAGTGGCCGATATACATTTTAATGCTAATGCAGCCGATGTAGCAGCTCGCAATGTGGAAAAAGTACGCATCAATCCTGGAAACTATGTGGGCAGTGTGAAAATTGGTGATAACTCGGACTATACCGACGATGAATTTGAACGCGAATATCAAAAAATACGCGACCGTTTTATTCCTTTTCTCGAAATTTGCAAAGCAAATAATACAGCCATTCGTATTGGCGTTAATCATGGTTCGTTGAGCGAGCGCATGATGAACCGTTATGGTGATACGCCTCAAGGCATGGTGGCTTCGTGTATGGAGTTTTTAGAAATTTGTCGCGAGCAAAATTTCTACAATGTTGTCATTTCGATGAAAACTTCCAACACAGTAATGATGGTGCATACTGTGCGACTGTTGGTATTGGAAATGGAGAAAAATGATTTTCACTTTCCGCTTCACTTGGGTGTAACCGAAGCTGGCGATGGCGAAGACGGACGCATAAAGTCGGCTGTAGGCATTGGTACATTGCTTTTGGATGGTATTGGCGATACCATTCGTGTATCGTTGAGCGAAGAGCCGGAAGCCGAAATTCCGGTTGCAAAACTATTAGTAGAATACTCCGAAACCCGCAACTTAGCTCCCGAAATTAATACAAAATACAACGAAGCAATTATTAAATACGAATACACACGCAGGCAAAGTCATACTGTTGGTAAAATTGGTGGCGAAAACGTACCTGTGGTAGTTTCGCATGCCGATGGAGGATTTGTAACCGTACCCGACTTTTTGCTTGTTGATAATAAAGTAAGAAATACAAGTGGCGAGGAATTTACAGTCTATAATGCAACCCAACTAACTGAATTGTTGGCCGATAACACTTCGATACGATTTTTAAAACTATGTTACTCAGAATTAAACGATGAAATAATTAGCGTTTTAAAATCCAATTTAAACATAATAATTTTACTGGATGCATGTTACATTAATAGTGTATCGGAAATGCGTGCATTTTTTCAAGCATTAATTGCAACTGATTGTAAAACACCAGTTATATTGTGTAAAACCTATCGCGAAACAAAATTGGAAGATTTACAAATAAAAGCAGCATCCGATTTTGGTGCTTTATTTATTGATGGGTATGGCGATGGCATTTTCATTCAAAATAAAGGCGAAATTACTGTAGAGCAAATCACATCAGTGGCTTTTGGTATTCTACAAGCTTCGCGTGTACGTGTTACCAAAACCGAATACGTATCGTGCCCTAGTTGCGGACGTACCATGTTTAACTTACAAACGGTAATTGCACGGATTAAAGGCCGCACATCGCACCTCAAAGGCCTAAAAATTGGCATTATGGGCTGTATTGTAAACGGACCGGGCGAAATGGCCGATGCCGACTATGGTTATGTTGGTGCCGGACGTGGAAAAGTAAGTCTTTACAAAAAGAAAGAATGCATTGAACGTAGTATCCCCGAAGAGGAAGCAGTTGAAAAACTTATTGATTTGATTAAATTTAACGGCGATTGGCACGATTAAAAACTTGTGAATAAGTTATTTGAAACTTATTTTTGAGAAGAATTGTTTGCCGTTTTTGGTCTCCACTTTCAACAAATAAACTCCTGAATTTATGGTTTTTCTTTCAAGTGTGAAATTTGAACCTACAAAAGTATTCTGAACCAGAATCTTTCCGTTTAAATCCAACAATTGTAAATGATTTTGACTCAAATCATCGATATTCGGTAATTCAATTCTTACTCTGTTCAAGGCAGGTTGTGGATATGCAATCATTTTCATAATCACAGCATTCTCTTTTGTCGAAGTTAGATTGCAATCAACCGCAATCGCATTTAACTTATTTGAGACTAAACCAGTTGATTGATAACAGCTTGATTGTGTAACACCAACTATATCAACAGTTTGCGGACTTCCATTTTTGCTGAAAATTACGTTAGCTGTTGAAATAGAAGTATCAAAAGTATATGTGTACCACCCATTTCCTTTGTTTTGCATAACAATTCCAGGCCAGTTTGTAAAAATATTACCATCACTATTCCAAGCCCATATCGAAACATCGGCACTACCCCAATCATCGGGCTTTTTAAATGAAACTGTAATTGGTGTGGTATTAGGATTTACAATTGCATCTTTAATTGAAATATTGAAATTACTGCCGCCATTATTATCCCATGAATTATTTCCATGATTGATAACAAAATTCACTTTAGAAACGGCCTGTATTTGATTATTAAACGGACCCAATACTACTTGCCATTTATTATTTGTAAGTTTAAAAGGAGTTTCAACTGATGAACCAGATGTTGTAGTAGTTTCTGACGGCAAATAAACAGCATTCGGTTTTTCCCAACTTCCCCCAATCCCATTTACTCCCCAATGAAGTTTTGAGGTCAAAGTTGCATTTGTACAAGTAATGGTTATCACACTATCTTTGTTTGGTACTTTGGGTTCCCAACTTACAATTGTTCCAGTATTTCCATTTTGTCCATCTCCATTTCCAACATACACATGTTGAATGGGCGATCGAAATACATTTCCCTTTGCATCAGTTGCTTCAACATAATAATCAATAAGTTTATCCTTAAAGCCTTTAATTTCAGCATAGCACAAGTCAGCTTTAGCTTTTGGTAGAATAAAAAAATTTAATTCTGAATCATTAGTTGGATCAGCGGCCATTGGTCGTCGAGTCATTTCAACATTTTGCCACATTTCAACTTCCCTTCCACCAATATATGTTTCATTATCATTGTTATTCAGCGGATTATCGCCATCTTTATCTAATCTGTATTTAAGTTCTACTTTGGTTAATCCGCTTACATCATATACAAATGTCCATACATGAAAATCAGAAGATGTAGCCACCTTCTTATAAGCTGTGGTAGGACCAAATGTAAATTCGCCGGGATTATAAGGGTAGCGTTGAGGTATAAAAACTGAAGGGGCTGTGTTGTCTACTCCTGGTTTTGAATCTATTACTTTTTGTGCATATTCAATCGCAATATTTCCTGTCATCGATGGTTTCACCTCCATGTCTTCGGCCTTACCATAATACATAAAACCCGAATTTAATCCTCCAAAATAAAAATGCCAGGCTTTTTCAGCATTTGTAGCTGTAATTCCACCTTCTGCAATAAATTGATTTCGAAGAGTTCCACCTTCCAAATCCTCAGCCATAGTAACATAATTATCAGTAGCAGTAACTACAGCCCAATTACGTGCATCTTCACTCCAACCATCTGGATTGAAACGATAATCAGTTTTTGAATACAAAGGCCACATCCAATTTATAAACTGTGGATGTCCCCAATCGCTATCGGCATTTACCCAAGCCCCATCTTCAACTTTTATAATATCGCTTGCAGGCACAGGATGATCATTTAAAAATTGCTGAATGGTAACAGGTTCATAACCGGCAGCATTAGCCGCATGACTGAAACTATTAACCGCTTCGTTGTAGTAACTGCTGCCCCCACCCCAGGCATTATCGCCATCATGAGCCAGTAAAACTATACTTGGTTGTGAGCTTGAACTAAAAGGTTCAATTTTTGATGATATATCGCTTGTATTTGCACCGCTATAACCATCAATATAGCTGATATAGTTACACATAGGAATAATGTCGATTTTATAAGCGACTCCGGTTGCAGGGTTAATATATTGCGCTTTATGAGCTTGATAGCAATAAGGAGCCGCCAAGGTACTTCCGCGACCATCGATAGTACCCGAATACCAATTTATGCCTTGCGTTGGAACTTTATCTGCTCGGTTTGGAGCATCTATATTACCATTAATATTATAAGGATGAACATAATCCGACAATGTACGTGCTAAATGACTGTTTGGAACTACCGACCATTCTATACCACAACTAACAAGTGATTGAATAATTCGTTCTGAAAAAGCACATTCAGCTGGCCAGTAGCCTTTTGAATTATACCCATAGTATTTTGAAGAAACGTATTGAAATGCTTTAATTTGACGCACAAGTGCTCGATCGCTTACAAAAGGCGAAAAAGCATGATCATAAGTAAAGTTTACAATATCTAATCGTGTAAAATTACCCGATGTTTTCCATCCATTGGCTTCTTTATAACTATTCATCCAATTTGCCGAATAACCCCATTGATTTTTAGATCCCAAAGATTGAATATTATCGAGTAATCCACCCGAAATACTTAACTGTGCTCCTGCATTAGGAATATCTCTCATACTATTTATTGCGTTCCGAGGCGACGACTGATATGCTTGTATCCTGTCAGCTTTCGAAAATATTTCTTCTAAATTATTGGTAGGATGAGCAACCGGACTCCACGGATAGATATTTGTACCATTATTTTTTAATCTGTTTGATTCTTCTACAAACTGTTTAGATTCCGGCTTGTCTTTACTTTTATCTGCCCAATACACAGGCTGATCCATGTGCCATAAGTAGGAAGTGTGCACTTTTTGCGCACTAATTTGATAGTAATTTAAAAAATTAATTAAATAGAATAATAAAATTAATTTGCATTTCATAGGATAATATTTTAATTAAAAACCAAAGATATAGTATAAGTCAAAAACAAAATCCTCTGAATCCATCATTTTTGAATTTATTGAATGCAAACGTTTGTTCAAAACATGCAAAAATAAATTTCTACATTGTTTTAAACAAAAAAAGCCAGCACTTTTTTTTAGAAAAGTGCTGGCTTAATTAATTGAATATTGGAAATTCTATTCCTTCAATGCAGCTTGTGCGGCAGCCAAACGCGCGATAGGCACACGGAATGGTGAACAACTAACATAATTCAGACCTACACGGTGGCAGAATTCTACTGAAGATGGTTCGCCGCCATGTTCTCCACAAATACCTACTTTTAGTTTTGGATTTACTGAACGTCCTTTTTCAGTTGCCATTTGTACCAATTGTCCTACTCCATTTTGGTCAAGCACCTGGAATGGATCTGCTTTCAAAATTTTCTTATCCAAATAAATTGGTAGGAATGAAGCAATATCGTCACGAGAATAGCCAAAAGTCATTTGCGTTAAGTCATTAGTTCCAAATGAGAAAAATTCTGCTTTTTCAGCAATTTTATCGGCAGTAAGTGCTGCACGTGGAATTTCTATCATGGTTCCTACTTTAAAATCAATGCTATCGCCTACTTCGGCAAAAAGTTTAGCAGCTGTATCGCGGATAATAGTATCTTGCTCGTTAAACTCAAATTTGATACCAACCAATGGAACCATTATTTCAGGAACAGCAACAATTCCTTTTTTCTTCAAAGCTAAAGCAGCACCAAGAATAGCACGTGTTTGCATTTCAGTAATTTCAGGATATGTATTTCCTAAACGACAACCACGGTGACCTAACATCGGATTTTGTTCGTGAAGTGAATCTACACGTTGTTTAATCACTTTTACAGAAACACCCATAGCTTCTGCCATTTCGCGTTGACCTTTGTCATCGTGAGGTACAAATTCGTGCAAAGGTGGATCCAATAAACGAACTGTAACCGGACATCCAGCCATAGCTTCGAATATTCCTTCGAAATCTTCTTGTTGATATGGAAGAATTTTTGCCAATGCAATACGACGACCTTCGGCATTTTCCGAAAGGATCATTTCGCGCATAGCTTTGATCTTTTCACCTTCGAAGAACATGTGTTCTGTACGGCAAAGTCCAATTCCTGTAGCTCCAAATTTACGAGCAACTTCTGCATCATGAGGAGTATCAGCATTAGTACGTACAGCCATTTTGGTGTATTTATCAGCCAATGTCATGATTTCTGCGAAATCGGCATCCAATTCAGCTTCGGTAGTTCCCACTTTTCCTAAGAAAATATCTCCGGTTGAACCGTTTAATGAAATATAATCGCCCTCTTTAACAGTAAGACCATCTACTTCCATTACTTTAGCAGCATAGTCAATCTTCAAAGCACCTGCTCCAGACACACAACATTTACCCATACCACGCGCCACTACAGCAGCGTGCGAAGTCATACCACCACGAGCAGTTAATATTCCCTGAGCAGCAGCCATACCAGCTAAATCTTCGGGCGAAGTTTCAACACGTACCATGATAACCTTTTCGCCTGCAGAAGCCCACTCGGCAGCATCATCGGCATTAAATACAACGCGACCCGAAGCAGCCCCTGGCGAAGCAGCTAATCCTTTTGCAATTAACTTAGCATCTTTAATGGCTTTTTTGTCGAATACGGGATGCAATAATTCGTCCAAACGGTTTGGATCAATGCGTAAAATTGCAGTTTTTTCGTCAATCATACCTTGGTGATACATATCCATGGCTATTTTTACCATAGCAGCACCTGTACGTTTAGCGTTACGAGTTTGCAAAAACCAAAGTTTACCTTCTTGTACGGTATACTCCATATCCTGCATATCTTTATAATGGTTTTCCAATTTTGTTTGGATAGCATCAAGCTCTAAATAAATACTTGGCATTGCCTCTTCCATTGATGGAAATTTAGCAATACGATCCTCTTCCGAGACACCTGCCAATACAGCCCAACGTTGTGAACCAATTTTTGTAATTTGTTGTGGAGTACGGATTCCAGCAACTACATCTTCGCCTTGAGCGTTGATTAAGTATTCACCAATAAATTGATCTTCTCCGGTAGCAGCATCACGACTGAAACATACGCCAGTAGCTGATGTTTCGCCCATGTTACCAAAAACCATGGCTTGTACGTTTACGGCAGTTCCCCATTCAGCAGGAATTCCTTCCATTTTGCGATAAAGAATTGCGCGGTCGTTCATCCACGAGTCAAATACCGAGCAAACAGCTCCCCAAAGTTGTTCGTATGCATTTTCAGGGAAGTTTTTTCCGGTTTGTTTCAAAACAGCAGCTTTAAATTTAGCAACCATTTCTTTCAAATCTTCAACCGAAAGTTCAGTGTCCAATTCTACACCTTTTTCTTCTTTGATATGTTCAATAATTTCTTCGAATGGATCAATGTCGTTTTTATTTTCAGGTTTCATGCCCAAAACTACATCACCATACATTTGAACAAAACGACGATACGAATCCCATGCAAAACGAGCATTACCTGTTTTGCGAATCATACCTTCAACAACTGCATCGTTCAAACCTAAGTTTAGGATAGTATCCATCATTCCTGGCATTGAAGCGCGAGCTCCCGAACGTACAGAAACCAACAATGGATTTTCAATATCACCAAATTTTGAATTCATTAAAATTTCCTGTTCTGCAATTGCGGCAGCCACTTCGGGTTTTAAAAGTTCAACTACTTTGTCTTTACCAAGTGAATAATACTCAGAACAAACATCCGTTGTAATTGTGAATCCCGGAGGAACCGGAACACCAATCAAATTCATTTCAGCAAGATTTGCTCCTTTACCTCCAAGCAAATTTTTCATTTCAGCTTTACCTTCGGCTTTTCCATTTCCAAAGGTATACACTCTTTTTGTGTTACTCATTTTGTTGTTTTTTTTTATTGTAGAATTAAATTGTGAGTCCACTCCGAAAAGTCTGAGCAGACAGTTTTAATTGATTAATACTTTGGTTTAAAAAATGTCATATAACTGGGTAAATTTACCCAAAAAAGTTCTTTGAAATATTGCGTATATCATTATTA
>Ga0247844_1003815_pt1 | contig 21429 bp, 35 predicted proteins | sample LaCtaG_FD_192421 | JGI IMG/M metagenome (GOLD analysis project Ga0247844, IMG submission 192421) | Freshwater microbial communities from meromictic Lake La Cruz, Castile-La Mancha, Spain - LaCruzMarch201714.5m_1 | ecosystem: Environmental > Aquatic > Freshwater > Lake | place: Spain: Castile-La... | reverse complement strand
GTATTATAGCCACGCTCAAAATAGGAAAAAACAGGCTCATTATTTAATCTACTTTACTTACCAGCACATGAAGCGTGCCTGTACCTGCGGCACTAACGCACCATAAATCTTCACCCTCGGTTAAAGACAACCTGACTTCATCACCATTATCCATAAGATAGCCGTTGCTAGAAGTTACACCGCTATTACCAATGTACACTTCATGTTTAGCGTGCAACAATACATCTCTTTGTACATTATCAACACTAATGATTGATTGGCTTGTTGCCGTTACTGCAACCTGTTTAGTTGTTATCGCCATTTATCTGTTCCTCACTTTGTAATCTCTTGCGCCTAAAGCGGTCAAAGTCTTTGTGCTGTTTAGCACCTATCCACATCTTGCGCTGATGTTCCATTTGAACACCTGTATGTGCATATAGTTTATACCCAAAACTCTTAGCCCTAATGCAAAACAGTAAATCCTCACCAACCCATTCTTTATGCAATGGCATATCCTGGTAGAAGCCCCACTTATCACCTTGATGTACCGGGTCGGCTTCTTTAACAAATCTTTCAAACACTGATCTATGAATCAAGATAGCACCTGTACCACACGCATCTATCTCAATGATTGAATCTTCTTCATAGTCATGGATAGCATACAAACCATTATCAGTACCCATCTTAAATATGCAAGGTACAGGTTCAAGGTATAACTCACCGACTTCCCAACCACCATGCACAACACCTGACACAATAGGCCGTTCATCTTTATCAGCCGCACTAACTAACTTCTTAAAATGATCTACTGTAAATCTTTGATCAGTATCTATCTGCAATAGCCAATCATCTGTTGTTTTCTCTAAAAAGGTTGCAACAATCTGATTGCGTAACCTACTAATAACACCTGATCCTTGTAATGATATGAACTGACCCAATTGCTTCTGTGATCTTGCCACATCTAAAATGCTTGTCATAAAGTCTGTAACTACATACCCAGGTGATGTAACTCCTATTGTAATTTTCTCTGTATCTTTCAATGCCATCCCTTCGTTAAATAATGTTTCCATGCGGCACACGCATTTGGAATTTGATTTACTTTATCTACCCAACCATATCTTGCGCCAATATAACGCACGCCCCATTGAATTTGTTTTATTCCGCCAACTTTTGCAAGGTATGTTGATCTACCCTGCGGTATCCCATAATGACTACCATTCCGTGCTTTTGGGTTGAAATTTGATTCCTTTTGATAAAGATCAATTAAGCAATAGGTCTGATCTAAATCGTTTAATGTCATTAATATGTATTGCTTATAGTGTGTAGGTTTGTAATTTGAATCAGATACACCTATATCAAAGGATAATGTTACAAATAAACATAGAGTTATCCCGAATCGCCAGCACCTCGCGAACTCACCCTTGCAGGGTTCGCGTTTTTGCCTTTGGGGCAAATGCTTACTAGAGCCTACAGTATCTATGCAAATCATTTTAGCGTAACTCCTAAATCTATCTCACTATATGAGATGTGATCTATAACACACTAACTTAATCTTTTTGCAGTTCTTGTAAGTAAGTAACAGATGTAACAAGATTGATTATCAATAATCCAGTTACCACATTTATTGCATCTGATTGGTTCGCTCATTGGCTCTCTCTAACAGTACATCAACCATCTCTATAAATGGTCGGCAGTGGCGCTTCTTAACCATATAGAAGCGTTCTTCTATTTCCCTATCTGCATCAAAGTATGTCCGAATTGTCCAATCATACTTAGTTGATGTAGGGATTACAAAGATTCCCTGGGTAATTTGGCTGATCATTACATAGGCAAATGGCTTGATAATCTTGCTATCAAAGCCACTTACCGTATCAATCATTACCGGATTAAATGGGAAATCATCAGCATTGGTAAAGGATCGGCTACTACTTTTAATCTCTAATACCAAATCATCAACTATTACATCCTTCTCATTTAGAGTTTTATCCCTAATCTGATCATGTGTTGTAGCAATTGAGAAGGCAGGCACATCAACCTTTGGCACACCAAAGTGTTGTAGTAAATCGGCTACATATAGGTTGTAACCATGACCTTCACGCATGGCTTTGTGATAATCAAATTTACTCATGATTTTTTATACTCAATGTGATTAACACAGCCACAGCCGGCACACTTGCGTACGCCATTGATGTTAAGCATCCTGGGATCATTACACCATTCACAACATTCATTTAACGGCACAATGTCTAACTCAACGCCGTTATCTGTAAATGTGGCTCTAACCCCATCAGCCCCAATCATTTCCATATTACCCATTATTAGTACCAGGGTAGTACCACTTGCCATCTTTTGACATAACCGCCCATCTAGCCGCACATCCTCTAGGGCAGGTGTATCCGTAGTACGGCGTACCGCGACCTTTGGCAATTCCGGTTTTAAGTACCATTTCGCCATGTTCACAATATTGAACAGCCGGTGTACTAGTTGCAACTGCATCAACTACCTGATCTAAGTTCATAGGTATTGGTTCGGCTACCTGCGCTTTATCTTCTGCAAAAGATTCACGCAATACCCTTTCCATTAACGCTGACTTTGACCCAGGCTTGCCATACATGGCCTTTGGCTCAGGTGTTGGTTCAACTGGCCTAGACAATAATTCAGAATCCAAAGATTGATTAGGTGTAACAGCCCAGGATTGCCTTGCCTTAGATGCCATTACTTCTTGCTTAGATGCAATCCGCTTTGTAGCAGACTTCATGGCCGCAACTATGGCTCGCCCCCATGCGCTCGTTTCACATATCATAAGTTCACTACCGGCGGTCATGCCTTTACCTGGTATTTGCTCCCAGGCACATGCAACACCTGGCCTTACATCATGTGGATCACGGTAACAAGCGGCGGTATAAACCACATAGGTTTTACCTTCAACCTGCACAATGTCATAGGGCTTATTGGGATTGTATGGTTGCAATGATGCTTCAGGATAGGCTTCTTTTAATTGGGCTATACGCTCAGCCACATCAACATAATCGTTCATGTTCATTATCTGTTTTCCCTATCCCAAAGATTTACAACCTTTTCCATTAAATATTCATTATCGGCTTCAAGCATCTTTTGGCGCATTGATGGATGTGTTCTTACAGTAAATTTTTCCACCTTTACACTTGATTGCTTAGAATCTGCTAACCCACGCTTGTAACCACTCTTAAAGCCTTTGTCGTAGCCATTTTCAACTGCGACCATCCAAGTAACACCAATTAACAGTGCTACTAATGTAAATAGGATGATTGTTATTAACCATCCATATATTTCAGAGTTCATATTTCACCGCTTCCTTGAACTTGTCTAACCAATATGCTTCAACCATTTTGGCTGATAGCCTTCCTTTAATCTGCCTTGCGCCTATTGCTTTTTTAGCGTGTTTGCGAATTAAAGAAGCCTTTACAAAATGCTTACGCTTTTCATCAACATAAGCACCGGATTGTTTGTCATATTTGACTAATTCCAACTCATTACCTTTTCTAATTCAGCCGGTAATTCAACCGGATCAACATTATTTATTACTTCATAAACAGTGCCATTTGGATGTATAGATGGTGGTAACACAACATAACCTTTGTGTTTAATATCTATACCTGATATTAACTTGCCTTTGAATTGCTTTTCTTTATTGGCAAGGTAATAGAAGTGATAGCCGTTATCTGTTTTAACTGTATGCGTATTAGATGTCACACATATCCGGCGGTATTGTTCCCATAATATTCTTGATGAGATATTGCGTATATCAAAATCTAAAACTACAAGATTTGATTGCACAATTGCTAGGCCAATATTTAATTCAGGATCATCCTTAAACCATTTTTTAATCATTGATTTATCATTACTGGCATCAAGATATCCATGCCTTAAAAACTTACATGGCTCTTTAGATTGTGGTTTAAGTGGTAGAACCCACCAACCCTTTTCTGCGTAGGCTAAGGCGTTCATGCGTACACCCATGAGCCGCGATAATTAGTAGTAAAGCAATATTGACCAACAGCGTTATCAAAAGAAATACTGTAATCATATTTATTTTGCTTCAAAAACTCAGTAGCCAATAATGCAGAAGCATAATTTTCTACCCAGTAAATAAACAGATGTGACCAACAGATTGAATCCTCAAAGCGATCCTTCTGACTTAACCAATCTGTTTCAGTTGCCCACTCCATTTGTGCTTCTGTTAAACCTTCAAATTGATTTGGTGTAAGTTTCATGCGTTCACCTTAATTGATGACCAACACCATGAACAAAAACCTAATCTAGTTTTAGTTGGATTTGGTGTTAATAATTTGGCACTATTACACCAATCATTATCATCACAAATTTGTAACGCAACATTTGTTCCTGCATTATCTATAACTTTACTAAGTAACATAATTAACCCTTCCTGGTCAATTGCCTTTGTAAATGCAATTAAACACTAGGGGGCTGACAAATGCAATTGCCTAGCACGGCGTGTTATGTGATCTACCTCACCCAAAGGCCTTACCCATAGCCACAAATGACCCATCAACATTAAATGGGATCATCTCTGCGCTTACATTGCCACGCTTAATATGGATGATAACTGCCCCGGCCTGCCAATTGGCGTATCCTCGGGTATAGGACATCTTTTTTAGGTCGCATGTATGTCCACATTCAATTCCTACTAAAACACGCTCTAAACGGCCATTAAAGGCTTCTGAAGCACATGTATAGCCCAACCTGTGCGTGTGCCCCGAAATTACTGAGCGCCCCCACCTTTTACTAAGGTTAAGCGCGGTTTGGCCGGCTATGTTAGATATGACACCTTCATCCCCATGACATAGGACAAAGTTAGTACCAGGTATTGCATAAGGCTGTCTAGCGTAATGGATTCCAAGATCATCAAATCCCATGAAGTTTGCATACTGTAATTCCGGCAATCCCATGAGCCCTGGGATGCGCTGTAAGGATTTGTACAATCTATCGGAATGATTTGATCTACTAACTACATCAGTTTTTAGATCATAAAGAATATTTTGGCAGGTAGTCCGATCTTCATCAAGGGTCTGCATAAATGATTCTGCCTTGCCATCACTGAACCTAGAGATGGTATTGAAATCCATTTCATCACCAGTATTAAGAACTAAATCAAACTTAAACGCATTGACTAACTTTTTTAGGTTGTTGATCGCTTCATTAAATTGAAACGGAACTTGCATATCACTGACTACTAAATACCTAGCATTAAATGATTTATCTCGCTTATTAATCATTATCCTCATCTTCTGTAGGATCAATTCGGGGAATGATCTCAGTGGGTTGATTACTTGGATTGATCCAATCAGGCATTGATGCACCCGGCTCTGTTATTAACCAAAATGCAACCTCATGGCTAAAGCCTGCCGCTTTGGCCGCCCGGAAAAGTTCATTTAAGGTTATGTAATGATTTTCTAATTTGTTCAACGCATCAGCCTTGCGTGGCGTACGCCGCCTACGCTGTGGTGCTTTTCTAGGTTTTTTAGTAGCCATAACCACCAATTTTACTTTATACGATTCCGCGTATTGCTCGCTCAACACCTTCTTCAAGGCTAATTTTGGGCGTGTAGTAATCACTCATCATACTAGGATCACCAACGCGATAGGCGACACCTGCCGGCTTGTCGGTTAATATCTTAAATCGCTTGGCAGGTGTTTTCTCATATCCCAGGGTGTTCAAAGCCATAACCGCTAAATCTAAAAATGTTGTAGGCCTACCAGTACATAGGTTGATTGTTTGATTGCAATTGTTTTTGACCATCTCAATTACTGCATCCACTACATCATCAATGTGAATAAAATCCCTAGTAGTAGTTGCCTTACCCCATATATCAAATGGATTACTGTTCATTATTGCGCGTTGGATAATTGCAGGAAATGGATAATCTAAATCTTGATCAGTGCCATATCCGCTAAATGGTCTAAGCGTTAATACAGTTGTACCTTTTTCACGCAAATAATTCATTAACATTTCGCCGGTTAGTTTTGACCAACCGTAGGACATATCAGGCTTGCCCATCTTATTAAAATTAATATCTTTTTCTTTTAACTTACGCTTCTTTGATAATGTTTGTAATTCGGTTGGATATGCGGCTGATGATGAAAAATAAACAACATAAGGTTGTTCAGTACGCATTGCCCAAGTTGCAAATTCAGCATCAATGGCTAGATCAACCGCTAATGCTAATGGCTCATTCTCAATCATCATACGGCCACCAACTAAAGCGGCTAAATGAATTACAAGATCATATTGTTTTTTTTCTAACTGAAAGAATTTGCGGCAATCAATACCAGCCTTCAAATCTACAAGGGTTAGGTTGGCGTTAGGTAAAGCACGCCTAAAGGCACGGCCTACAAAGCCATGTGATCCGGTAATTAAAATATTCATCTAAATTTTCTTACCAAACTTGCATATTCCATATCTGATAAATATTTTTGTAATGTCAATAAATCTTTTTCATACCATTTAGGTTGATTAACCCTTTCATAACCTTCATCCATTTCGGCCTTGCCGGCTACTGGGTGCATGTGTTCAATAATCACATCAGGTAAATATTTTAGATACTCTAAATCTAGGCCTAGTTGTTTTACAAAGTTATCAAAGAATAAATGTATGCAACCTGGAAATGTCATACCGCGTAGTTCATTAACTAAATCTCTACTCATGCCATAGGCTGTTGGCAGATTCGCGCCTTGTAACAAATCATTGCCATAAACTATTCCAGTGTTTTGGCCTAACGCCTGAATAAAGGCTTTATCCCAACCCGGCGTTCTAGGAAGGTGATCATCACCCATGAAAACAAAATAATCATATAAAGGATATTTAGTAATATCCAAAAGAAGAACTGCACCGGTATTAAGAGATTTAGCACAACCACCTGTTTTATTATCCGCCGGTAATTTTTTATAGTTTTCACTTTTGGCGTACTCATTCCATTTAGGATCATCATTATCTATAACAATGTAAAGATCGGCTTCTGCCCCGGTATCTTTGAACGCCTGGGCTAGCCTTTCGGCATTTTCAGGCCTACCCCTACTGGGTACAACCACGCACATCTTCATGGCCATAGGGTAAGGGATAGGGCTGACTTACTTGTTAGAAATGAGTGTTTGGTAAAGCGTGTCTATTTTGGCTTCAATCCTTGCAACCCGGCCTTCTAAATTATGCCCACCATTACCATCAGGTTTTAACTCGCTTAGATAATGCTTAACAAGCCAACGCACTGAAGCAATAAATGATCCAACTATTGTGATCATAGATACGACTAATGCCATCCAATCATTAGCGGTCATTTGCTATTTACGCCAAATTGCTCATTTTTAGGATCAAGAAAACGGATCAAAGGTGCAACTACCGCGCCTGCCAAAATCGCTAATTCAGGGCGCATATCAGCAACTAAAGCCAATACGGTTGTAACTGTTGCCACTGCAACGCTTCTTAGGTATGACTTAAAAATCTCTTTTTGCTTCTTGTTAATTTTCATTCTAATCCTAACTCTTTGATTTTAAGTTTAACTTGTTTTTGATCTAACGCAATCTCAAAGTGCATATCATCTTTACGCTTCTTGTAATTGCCACCCCAGGCCAAACCATATTTAGTTATCAGTAGGTTAATCATATTACGCTGATCTTTATTAAATGTATTTGACTTGCCCAAAGGATGTTTAATTGCATTTAAGTCAATCGCCGTACCGGATGAATGATTGCTTAAAACCTTCTCTGATCCCCTGGTCATGCGAAAAGCAAAACCCCAATCATCTAGTTGGCCTACATCTATTGGCTCAACTAATTCATTAAATTCTTTAGCAAAATTTACAAGTAATGGCGCAACCGCTTTGGCACAAGCGAACTTGATCTTTGTACCCGGTACTGTAAAAGATTCAATGCCTAATGCCTTGCGATCCTCACTAGCCGGCCATCCATTAGGGCTAGTGAGTTCTCTTATGTTCGCCATTAGTTACATGCTTATGAAAGCAATAACCGTGCTTCTTCTTGGGTTATGCCTAATTTTTTTAACAGGGCAGACTTGGCTGTTGCATCTGCCGCCTTTTGTGCTTCTTCTGCCGCCTTTTGTGTGGCGTATTCTTCGGCCATTGCTTCACGCTCGGCTACTTCTTCGGCAGTTAATTCCACCTCAGTAGTTTCCCCTGTTGAGCAGTCTACGATTAGTTTAGTTGCCATTGTTTTTCCTTTCGTTATGCGTTAGATATTCCATATAGATAAGCGGTTGAGTATTGAACAAAAACGGCAGCACCACCAATAAAGGGCGTTAATGTAATTGAAGTTATTGCGGCAGTTTGTGACCAAAGATTAGCCTGTAAAGCCGCTTGTGCGTTTGTCGCATTATTCTCTGTTACACCATCTAAACTAAATGATTTGTTATTACTTGAAGTGTAATTAGGGATATAAACTTGAGTATTGGCAAAAGTATTTGAAGTAAAATCACTAGGGTCTGAGCCATAAGTTAATATGTTTGTAATAGCAGAAAATGAACTTGCCGCACTTCCAGTACCCCTGAGAGTTCTACTAGAAAAATTACTAGATGAGCCGTTAAATTGTATTGCGGGTATTTGTCCATCATTAGCCGCTGTTTGGTCTTGTCTTAAAGATAAAACTAATACTAAATCCGTATAGGTAGCAGGTATTGAACTGAATGCAATACTAGTAGTACCACCACTACCAACCGTAACACTAGAAATTAAAGTATATGTATTAGCCATTATGCTTCCTTAAGTATTCCGTAGAGTGTGAAGGTTGAACCTGTAAGAAGGCTAGAAGTGCCACCGAATCCATTAGTACTAATACTTAAAGAAGTTATAGCACTTGTTGAACGATATAAACTAACTGTGGCATCTACACCATCTGAGGCTGAATTACCTCTACACATAGCAGTTTTGAAAGTTGTAGTATTTGAATAGTTAAAGACTTGAAATATGTGTGTAGTAGTACCAAGTGTAGATAATGGATAGGCGTAATTACTTAGTGCCATAGTTGAGGAATTAGATTCTCTATCTGATACAGCAGAACTACCAGTACCACTTAATCTAGTAGTGCTGTAATTAGTAGCAGAATCTCCATTAAATCTAGCAAAAAGAGTGTTACTAGAATTAGAAGCAATTTGCATAATTAAAACTAAATCTGTGTAACTGCCGCTAATGGAACTCAAGGTAACACTTGTTGTGGCACTACCTAAAGTAGTTGTTGCTATCTTTTCATATGTGGCTGTCATTATGACCCCTTAATTCCGTATAAAGCCCATTGTGAATATTGTGCAAAATCTCCAGTAGATGCTTCTGTTAATGTAATAGAAGTAATGGCATTAGTGTTATACCAAGCACCGCTATTGAGCCAAATATCACCACCGCCATTACGATCTACTCCAGCCAAAGCCCTTAATGTTTTATTCTTATTAGTATTGGCATAATCTAAAATATCAATTACACCTGCACCAAATATTCCAGCCGTAGCACTCTCACCTGAAAACCTAGGTAACTGTATGTAGGTAGTGCTAGCGCCTGCGTCGGCTTGAGCACTTGAACCGTCGCCATAAAGTCCGTGATAACTGTAATTACTTCCTGAGTCAGAATTAAACCTAACTCTAAATGCCGTTTGTGTTATTACTCTAGTGCTTCTTGTAATTCCTCTTAATTGTAAATGTGTATAGGTAGAAGGTATTGAACTGAAAGTAATAGTTGAACTTCCACCTGCGCCAACAGTTACGGTTGAAATAGATTCATAAGTACCTGCCGCACCTGCCGCCGCACCACCGCTATCTAATATCCCAAGAATTAAAGACATTAGGCAATGCCACCAACGATATACCAGGAATCGGTACTGACTTTTACCAAACTTGCGGCTTTATATTGAGCAGTAATAACAGGGCTTGTAGAGATTGCACCGGATGAAGCAATTGTTACGCCTGCACCTTGCACAATAGATACTGTGCCACCTGATCCAATTTTGATTACATTTACAACTGATCCAGTAGTCATTGCTACGCTTGAAAATGGCGGCACTGTTATTGTAGTTGCGCCGGTATTTGAATAAGTAATAAGTTTATTATCTGCATCTGTTACAACTAATGTGTCTGATGTAGCCGTCACTGCTCTAACGCTTAGATTGGCGATAGAGTTCATTTGAGCCGCCGTTAAAACTTGACCAACGGAAAAGGTTGCCATTTATCTATACTCCCTAATAAGCCAAAGAATCTTCATTTAGAATTCCATCAACGGTAGAGTCTAGCAATAAACCTGACGCAAAAGGCTGAGCGCAAGTAAAGGTTACAAGAAAAGTTTTAGGTGTTATCTGATAGGTAAGGCCCGTGATTACGCTATCTGTAATTACATTGCCGGCCGGTAAAGTTTGAGTTACTTCTATTGGATCAAATACATCTAAATTTAAGGCCGCTACAACCCGGCTAGAATCATCCTCACCAAAGGCATCAACTGTTAATGAGTTCAACTGTAAATCTACGCCTTGCTCTTTTCGGCTTGCAATAATCATTTGTGCCTGATTTAGCGCATCCGCTTCTGTTTGCATAATGCCACTTCTAACCCGGCTATGCTGAAAATAATCATCAATGCTTGCCAAATCGCTTGCGGTCTGACCACTTAACCCAGTTGGCGTCACAGTTACCTTATTGATCATTTGATAATCTGAAATATCAAATTCCACTGCCTGATAGGTAACATCACCTGATCCTGGCACATCACTAAAGGCTGTTGCCGTACCACCGGATGCGGCAATAATGTCTGTGCGTGATAAGAACTTTGCGTAGCCGCGTTGATCCATATAAAAAGAACCTAGATCGGTGGCTTCTACTTCCTGGCAGGCCGCTAATAATGATCTTGATAATCCGGTATCTGCCTGTACCGTTGTAGTTGCAGTAGTTGAAATATCACGCATACCACCTGGCCATTCCCCGGCATCCAACAAACTTGTAATTCTTTGTGCGGTTGTTTGCCCGGCAGTACCACCGCTAACAGATGTAACGGTTGTGAGATTAAGTAATTGGAATCCATCTACGCAAGATAAAGTTACATACGCTGGATCAAATCCAGTAGGGCTTTGGTAGTTCCACTCTTGTATGTACATAGAACCTAAGTTATATGTTGTGCCTAAATACTCAGCCGTAAAGCGAATCTTGCGCATAGGTTTAATCTTGCCATATAAACTAGAACCGGTATTGGCTGGATTAAATTCGCCTGTTTCATCCACAAATGTAATGCGTGCTGTACCACCGGTAAAGGAATCTGATGATCTATTAAAAGCACGCCGAATATAACACTGAGTTACAAATTGTGTTATATCTATTACCTCTGCGGCGGCTGTACCTAATACCGCTACATCTAATGGCGTTGCAGGATCGTCAAGTACAAGGCTCGGATCAAAACTTGCACCGCCGGCAAAATCTATCTCGGCTCTAAATATTGCGGCTGGCATTATCTTCCTAAATTAGTTAATTGAGTTACTGCACCTGATCTGTTTAGGTTATACAAAGCATCCTGAATTACAGATTGTAATTGGCCTTCAGATATAACTGATCCTGCTACATTTACATTAACAATAGTACCCATGCTACCCATTTTATCTAATGGTATAACCGCTTCTGATCCGGCTTCACCAATCATTGCTAGCGTAGGTTTAGTTACAATTCCACCTTCTGCCATAAGTGGTATGCCACGCCTTGCCGCACCACTTTCCTTATATCTTTCAGCCGTAATTTCTGCGGCTGACATTCCGGCATAACCTACCGTGCCAACTAATTTATTTCCCAAGTCTGTGAAGTAACCTGGATCAAACATAGTAGCACCGGTAGTAGGGGTTGTTTTCTTCTTATTCATTTCATCCAACAACGCTAACATCTTGCGCAATTCATCATTAGCAGAAAATAATACTCTTAAATAAATCAATACTTCGGCAGTGGTAATACCCCATTTTTTGGCCAACATTTCAACTTCACCTGTGGTTATCTGACCATCCTCAATAACTTTTAATACATCCGCGTACCTTGCCGCTTCATCAACGGCATTTTTAGTACCATCCGCCAACTTCTGTAATATCTTTACACGCAACTCATCCTCACCGGATAACTTACGGCTAAGCGCAACCTGTAAATTGATCTTATCAATATCAAACATAGCCGCTAATTCATTCTTCTTTTTGTCTAATGCCTGTTGTGCTGTTTTTTCGGATGTTAATTTTTTCTCTCTAAGCAAAATATCAGCCTGTATTTTTCTTAACATTTCAGCATAGGTCAATTGCTTTTTTGATGTTTTTCTTTGATTTTCAAGTTCGCTTAAAACTGAACCGGATAGGCCATACAAACCTTTTTCTTTTAATATGCGCTCTTGCCTTAACTTAATTCCATCTTTTTCTAATTGTTGCAACTTACCTGATTCACCAACTAAGCCTTGTAGTAAAACAATTGCTACATCTAAATATCCACCTAATCCTTTATCACCAAAAGATTTAGATGTACCAACCATGATGTCGCTAAATTGAGTAGCAACTTCTTCTAGTTTATAGCCAAACACATCTAATTGATCTGATCCGGTTGCTATCAATGATGCGGCGGTAATAAATCCCTGGCCCAATGTTTCAGTGGCTTCACCTGCGCTATTCTTGAATGATACTAATTGACCTGCAAATGTTTTAGTTTGTGCTTCGGCTGATCCGGCATATTTATCTAAATTCTGCATTAATTTTACAAAACCCATTGATTTGGCTTCAGTAGATGTAAAGCCAATACCTAATTTTCCAATTGAATCATAACTACCTATTGCGGCTTTATTTATAGCGTTTAATACACTATTTAAATCTGCGCCTGTACCGGCTGATATGTCTAATGCCTTGCTTAATAAAACTTGCGAAGATTGTAAATCTCCAGTTTGTGCAATCAATTGGCGTAGTGCTGGTACTAATTGATCTTCTGTAATGTTTGTAGCGCGTTGTAAATCGGCTATAAATGTTTTAACACCTGGCAATTCAAACTCTTGCCCAATACTTCTTAAAGTCAATTGTAATTGCTTATCTAATCTTTCCTGGGCTAAAGCGGCTTCAATAGAGTTTTTTGCAAATATAGCCATGCCTGCGGCGGCGGCTATTCCACCGACTTTGGCAAATGCCTTTAATCTAAATGCGCCAGTTGCAACTACTTTGTCAAAACCCTTTAATTCTTTTGTGGCACGCTCTAGGCCTTTTTTATCAAACTTAGTAAGGAAGTTAATTGCAACATACTGACTTAATGCCATGTTTAACCCCTAAATTTTTCGCCTAGATATTTTTTTAATACTCCGTATAGATTATCATTTACTTGACCACCTAATTGTTCTGATGCCCTATAAATCAATCTTTTTTCTTTGTATTCTTGCGCTTTAGCAGTACCTTGTAATTTGCCAATAAAAGATTCACTAGCATTTGGGTTACGACTAATACGCCTAGTTTTACTTCTTGATTTTGATGTACCAAATCCTGCTAACTCATAAATTATACCTGGTACAGATTTATTAATCACTGCTAATGCAGTTACAGAAAATGTAGTGCCTTTAACTCTTTGAACTTTAGTTTTAGCCGCGCTTACTCTTATGCCACGCACAACTTCTGTTTGTGACCATTTCCAACGACTTCTTTTATTTTCGCCATAAGTTCTACCCCTATGTGCTTGATCATTAGCCCATCCCCATGCAGGCGGATATGAAGGCTCAACATCACGCCATCCTGGGAATGGTGAATGTGGTACAAAATCTTGTGCCAATTTTGCAACAGGTTTTACAGCCTTAGTTAATTCTCTTCTAAATTCTTTGTGTAAATCGGGTTCTATCTTTTTCATAGTTGCCATAAGTTCATCTAAATTTTCAACATAGATAGAAGGTACTGCGGCCAATGATCTAGTTCGGCCAGGTAATCTTGCATACAAAGGTTGCATTATTTCCGCCTAACTGTTGCCTTCTTGTTGTTGTAATAGCGTTCTTGCAAGATGGCTTTTATTGCTGAATAAATCGCTGGATCAACTTCTAATAAATCTTTAGGGCTAATCCCGGTACTTACCGCCACAGATGCGATTTCGTAAATTTGGCCGTGACGGTCTATCCATTTTTTGAGTCATAAACCAAATCAACATCTGAATATTGATTGATGTAATCATCACCAAAGGCTAAATCGGTTTTGCCGGCATCTTTTTCTAAACGCCAAGCGAACCACCACAAATCAGATTCCATTTGTAGTTCACTTAATCTCTTACGCCAACCGGTCTTAAATTCGGCTTCAAAAGCCACCTTAGCAGATGGCGTAAGATCATAAGTTACTTTTTTACCATCCTTTTTAACAATCTCAATCTTGTGCATTGTCCCACCCTTTCTTTTTACGCGCTTGTTGATTTTGTTAATGCCGTTACAGGAAGCGAAACGCTAACTGATGCAACTGCATCCACAGCACCGTTAATAGGTGTCCATGATGAAATTAAGCATGACATTGTGTAACTTGGATTGGTAGCAGTTACTGTACCTGATACTGGTATCAACTTAATATTAAGTTTTGTACCTAGTGCATCTTCAAACAATGAGTTTACTGATGATGATGCAAAATCATTGTAAAGTTCCAGATTTAGTGTCGGGCGTTCAATCCCACCTATCATGTTATTTATCGTATCATTCATGGCGGTGATTTCTACCTGATCAATTTCTCTTGCAAGGCTGACGGTGCTGACAAAACTAGTGATAGTAGTTGTACCAACAATCACGGCAACTTTATTACCCATAAATATGGCCATATTTTTCCTTTCGTATTAACCTATCAACTCTACTGAATATTGATAACTTAAGTAGTCAATATTAGCGGATGTTATTGTTCCAGGGCTTGCAGACACAACCCTGAGTGTTTGTACAGCACCACCTAAAGTTTTATCAACTTCAACGGCGGCTTTAATTGAAGTTGAACCGGATGAAGCAAGTAGCCCATCCAATCTTTCCTGCCCATTTCTTTCACTCATTCTACCGACTACAACAATGATCTGACATGATGCAGAATCAAATCCTCTATTTAATGTGTAATCATAATTCATAGATAATTGGCCAACTATCGCAAAAGCGTTATTTGTTGGTATGTTTGTAGAATCAGGGACATAATCAAATACACGCATACCGCTAATTGTTTGCAGTGCAGTTTTTAGATTATCTCTAACTGTACTGGGATTCATGCAATAACTTCTTTTTTGTAGGCTCTAACCATTGCGGTTACATCTCTACCAATAGGTGACATTCTTACAACGCCTAGATCGCCTAAGCCTAAGATTCCACCTGGGGCATCTTTACGCTTGTATAGGTCGGCAGTTAATATTAAACAGGCCATATTTATATCATCCGGCACTGAAGGCCAACCCCATCTTGCAGTTACCTGTACACCTGGGCGTAATCCATTTGATGTAATGCCTGGGAATATTGGCCATGATTCAGTATTAGATACCATTGTTAATTGGGTAAAAGGCCTATTCAAAGATTGTGATGTTAATGGGTCTAAAATATAATCTGTGTTTAATGTTAATGTTTTAGAATATGTACCGTTGCCATCTTCATCCATTGCTACAACTAAACTACTTGTAGTTCCAATGTCATCTACAAAAACAAAAATATTAGAGTAGGCACGGTAAAGCCGGGCTGATGCAGTGGAATCTAAATAAAATCTACGGTTAGCAATCCGATCAATTGACCTAGATGCTGATTCAACTAAATCTTCTAACAAGTCATTATCAGTATTATCTGATATAGACATGTAAGCCTTAATCTGAGTTAATGTTGCATATCCATTTACTATAGCCATGATTGGTATCCAAATCCTGAATCGCCCTGGGACATTAGACAAACTCCATTCTCTAAATACCAATCATAGTTAGAATCCAGGCCACTGGAAGGGTAGCGGCCTGGAAACTTATTTAGCCTAGAAACTAGGTGAAGCCAAACCAGTTCCATTAATTTGCGCAATTGCGCCTGGGTATCTCAAACTTGTGAAGGCTGACATTCCAAACATAACAATGTTGATTGCAACCTTGCCGTTTGGCTCTTCAAACTTAACATAAGTTGGTGAACCGGCTTCTTCCCAAAGATGACACTCATTAAGATCAACCACAAAGATTGTATCTTGATTTGTGCTTGCGCCAATATTTGTTGCAACATTCGCATCAGTAATAATTGGCAATCCAAGAATTGAATAACCGCTATTGCCGTATTGTGGTGTTCCATTGCCTGTTCCAATTGCGTTCATTGGATTGTAAGCGTTTGGTACTACAAGTGGGCGATTTGAACCATCTACTCCAGCCAATAGGAATCCTAAGCGGCGTGGGTGCATGATGATTGCATTTGGATTAGCATAAATTGTTGATTGAATCTGTTGGATTGAATCTGCAATTTTTGGATAAAGGCCGGCAACTGTACCTGTGGTCGCTGTGTAAGTTACCAAGATTCCTGTTGTCATGCTCTTTAGACCTAATGGTTGTCCATTTGATCCTGATCCATTGATAAGGGCATCATCAAGTTTTGTGTGATAAGCGCGTAACAAGTCTGCTAATACAATGTTTTCAATGTTGTATCCGCGTAGTAATGCTTGCTTTGAAATGCTGTTTTGTCCAGCAATTGTGTTCACATTTACTGTGAGTGTTGTGTCATCAGGATCAGTGCTTACTGCGGCAGTGTTTTCTGATGTTTGGTAAGCCACATTTGTACCAGTTGTGATACGAGATATGACTACTGACATGCCCTGTGTAGGTAGTGGATGCTTGCGTGCGGCATCAGCGAACGGCCTACCGGCGCGTGCTAATTTTGCATAAAGATCAACTAAATACTGAGGTACTACAAGGCCTGCAAAATTGCCTGAATCTGATGCACGCTTTTCAATTGCCATCTCTTTTTGGTGGCGTTGAATACGCTCTGATGCTTCATAGTCATTTGCAAATTGTGCTTTTAGTGCATCACCTAAGAATTTATCTGCGGTGCGCTCTGAGTAAGTTAGTTCCTCGCGTGTAACACTGAAGCCACCTGCGCGAACTTCCTTCTTTGGCTCAACATTCGCATCAACCTTAGCCGCTAAATCAGCCGCCTTTTGATTGCGAATTTCAATATCTGACATTTGCTCAATTCTTTCATCTAACTTTTTGATTTCTAAATTGAGGGCTTCAACATTAGCCAACTCAATTTCAGATAGGTCGCGTGCTTCTTCTGCGGCGCGATCTAAAGTTGATTGAATGAGTGATGTCTTTGATTCGCGCTTCTCGCGTAGAGAAGCAAGAAATGTATTTGACATAGTTCTCCTATTAGTAGTTTTTGTAGTGAGAAGGTGTAACGCGCCGGCAAGCGGGGTTAGGTGTTCTACGACTTGTTATTATTATATCTCTTTTTTTAGTTGTTTTAGTATTTGTACTGCCGTGTTAAATCTACTTTTATCTTCTACCGATTCAAGGTTTTCAGTGCGGCTTTCGCCATACTCTGAAATGTTTATTGCAGTTAATTGATCTTCTGCCTGAGCCTGTGTTTTATGGCAACCCAATACTTCATTGGTTGCATCTTTTACAACTGCATACCCTTCACAATCAGGATGGTTACTTACTACGCTGTATGGCATTTAATATCTTCCTTGCTTCATCTAGTCTAGGTGTTAATTGTGGTTGGCCTTCACGCATGCCTGTAATAGCGGCTAATTCGCCATAAGCACCAAAGGTAACAAGTGACACTTCTGCTAAATGGGCTTTAAGTCTTTCCATTACCCCATCCGGCCTTTTCTTGTTTTTAATTGGCATAAATCCAACTGATAATTGATCTAATGCACCATCTTTAACTAATTCCAACGCTTCATCACCTTCACGCGTTTTTGAGATTTTGAACTCAGCATAAAGGCCATCATCTGTTTCCTTTAGCAATGTGGCACGGCCTAACACATTATTCTCACCATGACCCCTAAGAAGTTTGACTCGGTGCGGTGCTTTAATAACTTCTGAGAAAACACCTTTTCTAAAAACTTCAACCATAGTGCTAGTTATGCGCTGTTCTTTGTTGTAAGGCACGGCAATACCAAAAATGGTACGGCCATCACTATTGGCACGCAACTCTAAATTAACTGAGTAATTTCTATTTTCCATTTTTTCATCAGGCATAGTTGTTATCCTCTACTGTATCCTCAACATCATCTTGTAATGAAGTTTCAACTTCAGGGTTTATATCTTCTTCTTCGTGATCCATAGGATCAAGGTTTTCATAATCTCTTACTTCATCAACAGTTAAAAAGCCATTAGATAATGCAACTGCATACGCATCATATCTACTTGCCGTATCTGTTTTTAATAATGATTCATATTCAAATGCGGCTATTTGACCGCGAACAAGTAGATCAGAAAATGCCGCTTCTATTCTTTCGGCTATTGGTTGAATTGACCATTTAACCAATTGTAAATTTTCTTGTTCAACATTTGAATAAGTGCGGCTGGAATTAGGTGAACCTAAAAAGTATGGTGGCAATCCTAAAATATTTGCCGCTTCTGTAAGCCCGGCTGTTTGTGCTTCTACTAATTGTGATTCTGCCGCATTGCTACTTAATACTTCAAAATCTGTTGTTGAGTTCATTACAACAGGTGATCTATTGCGTGATGAATACATTGCCATCCAAGCGTTTTTGAGTGCATCCGCTTCTTCCTGAGTTAGATCAGGATTAGCAGATTTAATAACGGCGGTAGGATTCACGCCACCATCAAAGTATCTTGATGCGTACTCATTGATAGCAATCTCTTTACCTAATGCTTGTTTGGCTACGGCAAGAATACCTTTACCAACTAAATCACCCGGCATTGTAAAATTCTTAATGTGCATGATCTCTGATTGATCATAAGATTTTTCATCAATCTTGTAAGTTATGCGCCCATTTGATTTGGATACTTCTACGCGATCCGGTGACACAGGATAAATTGAATCAGGTAATCCATTAGCACCCGGTTCACCTAACACTGCAATGTAGTTACCGTGAACAATTAAAGCGGCGGCCATTGCGCTAATTGTTTCCATCCTTGTTTCATTAGGTACTGGGCGCATTAATATTTGTGGTGTTGGTACTACCTTGCGCTTATTGCGATATGCACAAAGTGGCAACGCACCAATCGCATCACTAATTAAAGTTATACCGCGATAAATGGCAGGTATTCCCAACGCGGTATTTTGATCTACATAAGTACCTGCCCAGTTACCTTCAAAGAATCGGCCAACGCGACCTAAAGAATCAATATACCCTTGTGAGGTATAAACCATTGATGGCTGTATTTGTCTTTTGAGCAATCGGCCTAGCATTATTTACCTCTGTTTTCCAAAGCAATACCAAATAAAACTAAAAACACACCTGATAATATTACTGCCACTATCGGGTAAAATGTTGCGACACCTGCAACTATAAGAAAAGAACCTGCAACCTGTAAAGCGGATGGTAAGTATTTCATTAGTAGATTTTACTCCTTGCAACCGGCTGATCTTCTATTTTTGTTACCACTCCATACCGTGCCAGTGTAACGGCTACAAGTGGTGTTATGTTAGTTGTGCTTTGGCGATTCCATGCCCAGGAATCACCTAACGGCCTTTTGGTTGAACCTAATATGGCTGATCTTAAATTAGGATCATCTAAGTGGCTTATAGTTTTTGCTTGTACCGCATCATAAAATGAACCGCACGCTCTAGCGTAATCGCGTAGGTGGATAGACATTACCCCAATGTTTTGCTTTTCTAATTCAACAATTAAAGATGCGGCAGGTGATCCTGTATCAATGACTACCTTAGTGTTATATCTTTTACATAATTCAACTAAGCGTGGCAATACCCATGATGTGCCTTCTTTAGATTCTATTAACTCTAAGGGCGTGTAATCTCTTACAAGCCCGGATGCGCCAATTGAAGCCCGATCACGCTCACGCGATATATCAACGCCAAACACTATTTGATTGCCAATTGTAATATCGGTTCTAGCCAATGAATCCCAAAGTTCGGTATTGATAACTTGTACGGCATCCCTAGATGGCCAAACATTTAACCATTCCTTTGTAAATATCTCAGGGCTATTAGTTGCCGCCGCTTCTCTAACGGCATCTAGCAAAACACCTTTTTCTTCATGCAATGATGGAATTGCCTGATACCAAACTTCTTCATCTAGGTAATCAAAATCATCTGTTGCCGGACACCATTCAAACCATGCAAGTTTGTTTTGTGGTTCGGCAATTTCTCTATGACCCATCTCTCTGTAATGCTCTAATAACTCAGATTGATTAGGCCTGCCTGCGTTAGACAAAATCCACAACTGCCCATTGCGCTTTGTTGCCAGGGTTGGTTGTAAGTTAGCGATTAGTGATAGTGGGTGCGTAAGTGCTTCATCAATAACCATTAGGTTCAAACTTAAACCGCGTGCGCCTTTATCGTTAGGTGTAACAATTCCATAAGTTGATCCATTGCGCATGTAAATCTTCTCACTGCCATTTACCCTGGACACCCTAGCAATGCGTTTTGCAAATTTAGGCGATAACTGAAAACTTAATAAATGTTCTTCCCATTTACCTTTAGCCATATTACGATCCTGGGCAGTATAGGCAACATGTCTTTTAGGTTGCAATAATTCATAAGCAATGCGCGTTTCAATTAATTTTGACTTTCCATTTTGCCTGCCTACCTGGGCGGCCACTGTACGGTATTTATACAAACCGGTTTCATCTTTTTCTAAACCTACATCTGCTACATAGCGTTGCCAATCAAATAAATCAAAACCTAACAATCTTGCAACCTGGGCTAATTTGTCACCTTCTGTATCCCATGCTTCATCTCTTAATGATGCCCATCTAGGCTTACATAAGATTTTATTCAAACAAATCATCCTCATCAGGTAATGCACATGAATCCCATATTTCGCGTAACTCTTTAGATATAGATGGGATGGTATGCCCACCTTTACCGGATTCTTCAATACGATCCCAGGCGCGTGCCAGGCCTAACAGCATTTCGCGCTTAACCGTATCTATGTCATTACGGCCTGTAATGGCTTTAACCATTGCAGTAGTGTGTCGGCCTAACTTCTTTTTAGGCTTACCACTTGCGACTATTTTTAATTGCTTTGCGTTTTGCATTTCCATATTTAGCCCCCCTTGAATAGTTACAAGTCGCACATGATGGCCGCAATGAACCCACCCAAAGTTCCGGTGACGGAAAGGAATCAATGGGTGGTTCATGGTCTAGCGTGGTTGCGACAGCCTTTTTACAGTAAAAACATTTCGGCTTTTGAGCCAAAACAACTTCCCTTATTTTCTTGTAATTCGCGTTGTATTTCCTGCTATTTAGAGTTTTCATAAAAGTTATTTATTTTTTTCTAAACAGTTTTGGCTCTCGCGGGGAGAGAGATTCCAAGCAC
>Ga0247844_1003812_pt1 | contig 21441 bp, 13 predicted proteins | sample LaCtaG_FD_192421 | JGI IMG/M metagenome (GOLD analysis project Ga0247844, IMG submission 192421) | Freshwater microbial communities from meromictic Lake La Cruz, Castile-La Mancha, Spain - LaCruzMarch201714.5m_1 | ecosystem: Environmental > Aquatic > Freshwater > Lake | place: Spain: Castile-La... | reverse complement strand
GTTTTTCATGGCTTGCTTTTTTCTACAGCAAATATAGAAAATCCAATGACATAAGCATGGTTATGTTATTAACAATCAGTTGTATATATTAACAATTGGTTTTTAGAGGTGCCCATAAGGATCTTGAAAGCAGGTTTATCATGTGTAATCCGGCTGTTGCTATTAATTGCGGAGCAAAAAGCACCGATGAAATGGTTGGAAAAACCGATTTTGATTTCTTTCAGCATGATTTGGCGAACCAATATTTTGATGATGAGCAGGCCATCCTGAAATCAGGTATATCCCTCAGGAATTATGAAGAAATTTGTATCAATAAAATCAATGATGATGTGCGGTGGAACCTGTCCACAAAGGTGCCAATCAAAGATGGGAACGGGAATGTGACCGGATTGGTTGGCATTAACAGAGATATCACCGATCGCAAACAGGCTGAAAAAGTGATTCATCTTAAAAACGAAGAGTTGATCAAGCTCAATGCCGAAAAGGACAAATTTTTCTCGATCATTGCCCATGACCTGCGTAGCCCATTTAATTCATTCCTTGGTTTTACAGGCATGATGGTAGAGGACCTGCCTACATTGCGCCTGGATGAAATTCAACAGATTGCCCTGTCAATGAGAAATTCTGCTACCAACCTGTTCCGGCTTCTCGAAAACCTGCTGCAATGGTCACAAATGGAACAAGGCTTAATCCCATTCAATCCGGGGATGGTTCAGTTGTATAAAATCATGGATGAAAACCTGGCATTGGTGCAGGAAACATTCAAAACAAAGGAAATTAAATTAATCAACGAAACTCCGCCCGGCCTGGAGGTTTTTGCTGATAGAAATATGTTGCAAACCGTGATTCGGAACCTCATATCCAATGCGTTGAAATTTACCCCCAAAGGAGGGAACGTAGTCCTTTCGGCCAATGACAAGGGTGACAAAGGCGTGGAAATTTCCATTAAGGATTCCGGCATCGGAATGAGCAGGGCCATGGTTGAAAATTTATTTTGCCTTGATGTTCAAACAACCAGAGCTGGCACTGAACACGAACCCAGCTCAGGACTTGGATTATACCTGTGTAAAGATTTTGTGAATAAACATGGCGGGACGATTTGGGTGGAGAGTGAAGTGGGAAAGGGGAGCACATTTCACTTTACATTGCCAGGCAAAGTGATGAAATGAAATTTTTTCCTAATGAGGCCTTGTATTCTTAACTTTACTCTTTCTTATTCAAATTCTTAAAACATTCACCCTAAGCCACCGAATTACGAATTCACTGTTCGCTGTGTAAAAACTGATGTGCGCCATGAAAACCACCATAATTTTATTAATCCTCCTTTCGGGAGCGATTTTCTGTTTAAGATCGGGGCTGTTCGCCCAGGGAACGCCGGCGTCGCTGGCCTATAACCCCTATAAAGATTATCCTTCATACAGGGGAACTGATTTGGGCGTAAATTATAATAAATCGGAGACGGTTTTAAAAATTTGGTCCCCTCCGGCGCAGGAGATGAAGCTGAAATTATACAAAACATCTCTGGGGAATGACCTTACTGAAGAGATCAGTTGCCAGAAGGATGCAGATGGAGTTTGGAAAGCACGATTGATGGGTGACAGAAAAAACAGCTATTACACCTTCCAGGCAAAGATTGATGGAAAATGGAATGATGAAAACCCCGACCCCTATGCCAAAGCTGTTGGCACCAATGGGAAACGCGGGCAGATCATTGATTTGAGCGAAACGAATCCGGCCGGTTGGGAAAACGACAGATCACCTGTTCTGAACAGCCCAATGGATGTGATCCTGTATGAGCTGCACATCCGTGATCTTTCGGTGGCAGCCAATTCCGGTATTCAGCACAAGGGCAAATTCCTCGGATTGACCGAAATGGGGAGCAAAAACAGCCAGGGGCAAAGTACGGGCATCGATCACATCGCCGAAATGGGGGTCACCCATGTACACCTGCTGCCCGTGTTTGATTATTGCAGCGTGGATGAATCCAAACTGGATAAACCTCAATTCAACTGGGGGTATGATCCGCAAAACTTTAACGCACCTGAGGGATCTTATTCAACGGATCCGGAAGAGGGGAAGGTACGTATCCTGGAATTCAAGAAAATGGTTCAATCCCTTCATAAGAAGGGGCTCCGGGTGGTGATGGACGTGGTTTACAACCATACGGGCCGGACGCACAACTCAAACCTCGATCAGTTGGTACCGGGATATTATTACCGTGCATGGGAGAAGGATGGAACATACAGCAATGGTTCCGGCTGTGGCAACGAAACTGCCTCTGAACGCGCCATGTTCAGGAAGTTCATCCTCGAGTCGGTCACCTGGTGGGTGAAGGAATACCATGTGGATGGTTTTCGTTTCGACCTGATGGCCATTCATGATATGGAAACCATGAACCAGGTGGCTGCTGTGCTGCGGGCCATTGATCCCTCCATTATCGTTTATGGAGAGGGATGGACGGCCGGAGATTCGCCGTTACCTGAGCAATACAGAGCCTTAAAAAAGAATGCTAAAATGATGGATGGCGTGGCTGTTTTCAGTGATGATATCCGCGATGCCATTAAAGGCAGTGTTTTTGACGGGAAGAGTACTGGTTTTGCCAGCGGATCAAAGGAGATGACGGAGTCAGTTAAATTCGGCATTGTTGCAGCAGGAGAGCATCCTCAAATTGATTACGCCAAAGTAAAATACTCTAAAGAGCCCTATACGAAAAATCCTGATGAGGTTATCAATTATGTATCATGCCACGACAACAATACATTGTATGATAAATTGAAAATCTCGCGGCCGGATGCTTCGGAGGAGGATATTGTTAAAATGCATAAACTGGCCAATACCATTGTGCTGACCTCTCAGGGAATTCCTTTTCTGCATGCCGGTGTTGAGATGAAACGAACCAAAGGCGGCGAGCACAACTCCTACAACAAACCTGATTCGGTGAACAGGATCAACTGGGACTGGAAATATGAGAACCGGGAGTTGGTGGCCTATTATAAAGATTTAATCGCCCTTCGCAAAGCGCATCCTGCCTTCAGAATGCAAAAAAACGACCTGGTTCGGAAAAACCTGGTTTTCCTGCCGACGAATGATCCGCAGCTCATTGCATATCAACTGAAAGATCATGCCAATAAGGATGCATGGCAGCAAATCATCGTTATTTTCAACGGGGCGGAGCTTGAAAAAAATGTCGTGCTTCCTCAGGGAATCTGGAAGGCGGCGCTTCAAAATTACCAATTCAGGGAGGATGAAAAAACCTGTTCATCTACAGTAAGTATAGCCCCCTATTCAGCGATGATTTTGTACCAGGAGTAGGGGGAAAGGTTGATCACCATATCCCCATGGTTTCGAAGGTGTTTAAGGCTCTTTTAAATGTTCGAACTTCCATTCGATCAGTTTTTTAAACCTGTTTGCTACATTTGAGGTAACACGGTTGTGGATTCCTTCCCATATTTTGTTCACAAAACTCAGCTTTGACAGGGCCGTTTTTCCATAAAAATTAAAACTGACCATGATAAAAAGCTGGGAAATGGATGATTCCCCGCGTTCGGGGATTGAACTTCTTACATACATCGAGAAGACGCCGATGGGATATCCGCCGCTGCATTTGTACAACAGGTAACGGGCGTTATCGGTATCATTGACTGAAGGGATGGCCTGTATCCTTATCGCGTCCATGATAAACAGCTGCGGAAAACGAAGTTGAAAGAAATCCTTGAGGCTCCCTGTTCGCTTACCCGATTTACCGAACAAAGAGATCAGGATTTTTTCAAGCTTGTTGTCCTGCAGGTTGACCCTGGCAATATGGTTGGGCCAGCAAATGGAGTCCCCGTTCCATTTCATCAGGTCATCAAACAGGATACTCGACGGAACCTCAATCCCAATGCGGTGAATATTCAGAAGGTTGTACTGGTCCACATCAATGCCGACACGCTGCATGATGCTTTCGCTGTACCTGTGCCTGTCCTCCTCTGAATTAAATTTCACCAGGGTCTTTTTTTCAGGCCGATGAAAAAAATAAAACCTGATATCGGAGATGACATTGGTACTCCTGCGAATCGGGAGCTGGGGATGGGGATGAACGGTTGTGGTTTCCACTTTAGATTTTGAGGTTTAATTATTTCACCGGCTCAGCGCCCATCACTTTTTCGCAGAGGATGGATGAAAGGATCATCGACAGACGCTTGTGAAAGAGAGGCAACGAAGAATAGCATACAACCGGCAATACCCATTCAAGCAGGGCCATGTAATACGGCATCAGGTCAGGGTTGCCCCTGGCGCTGGCAAAGGCATATTCCCTCATTTTCAAAGCGAGGGCTGCATTTTTACGCACGGTGCCGCTGTGCTTTCCGGGATAGCTTATCCCTGGGATGTCATTTAAATGTGCACTTTTATAAAATTCACGGATAAAATGGAGGTAATCAGCCATGTCGGTTTCATCATCCAGTGGCGCATTGTCGATCAGGAAAATGGCTTCGAGACGGGCAAAATCGGAGATGACCGACCTGGGTTTTGTTTCAGAGAAATCGATGAGATAGACGTTCATGTTTTCATCGAGCAGAATATTTTGCATATTCAAATCGCCATGGCAGATTGCGGTAAGATATTCCATGCCCCAATCGCGACGTCTCACAAATTCGTGTTTCAGAAACCAATAGGGGTTCAGCACAGGTTGATTCATCTCCCGGATGAAGATTTGCTTTTCGTCGGCCTGGATGGAGAACAAGTCACTCACTGTTCGGTAGATATGCGGGAAAAATGTCAATGTCGGGTCGTGGTCCCTGAACGGGAAAATGGTTTTACTTACCGGCTGGCCATACCAGGGTTTCAGGATTTGCAGGAAAATTTTATCAAAAAGCGGTTCAAGGAAAGTGATGTCAGACTGGAGGTAATAGTGCGTCAACCATTTCAATTGACTCGCTTCACCTCCAATACCGACAAAATTGTAACGAAGCGCCATGGTCTCTCCATAATATTCGGCCCCCAGCACGACAGCACAATTGTTAAAAATGTAGGGGAGGGCGAATTTCTGGCATCGTTCTGATTCCCTGGTGATCAGGTCGCGATGGGCGATTTTGAGAACGGTTGGCCTCATTTTCCGTCCTTCATGGTCAAAGGAGGTGACGTGAAATGTTTGTGCCGAATATCCTCCATGGAGGGGTTCGACCACTAACTTTGATGAATCGGTGTATAGCAACCTGGCGAGGAATTGCTTGTGGGATTCCAAAACAAATCCGGGTTTTATCTCAATGGACAACCTTTTGGTTCTGCCATCGATGAATTTGTCGGCGTGAAAGAGCCATGCCACGGGGTTTTCAATGAAAGCGCCCGGACTGAAGGGCTCCACAGCCAGGATGTTCTCAAAGATCAATTGCTGACGGATGATATCTTCGAGTGAATTTTCTTTTGCCGACAGATCCAGCCTGGCCAGCCGGAAGGTAATTCCAATGAAATCGCTCTTCTTCGCATTTTCTGAAAGAAATTGTTGAAAACGGATCATTCCGTTAACTTTGACGATCTCTGCCAGATCAGCATCATTTGTCAAAGCCAGACTCAGCGAAGGTCCGTTTTTATCGAGGTTTGCGATAACCTGGAGGAGGAGAGAAGGTTTCGAAAAGGTGTTTTCTCTTAAGGAAAGGAGGGCATTGTTTAATTGGCTGAAGGTTAAAATACCAGGCAAGGTCAGTTTTAACAATCCGGTCGGCATGTGTCCAAACGACAGGGCCTCACAAACGGGCAACCCGGTCTTTGCCGGAACTGAAGAAATTCTGAAGTCGGGATCTGCGGATTTGTTTAACGGCAGGAATCCGGAACAGTGTTCAAGTGAAACAAAGAAATCAGGACAATCAGTATCGGCTGGTGAAGGATTCGACATCGATCCAAAGCCGAATGCAAAACCGAGTTCGTGATAACTCACTATTTCTGCGGCCTGACAAAATTGGCCCGTCAGGTTATCTTCTCCTGTTTGCTGATAGACCAAACGATGATGCTCGACAGAAATCTCCGTGAGATCCGTCCTGTTTTTCCTGTTGAACCCAACCATGGCCAAGGCCTTCTCCACATTGGATTCGAATTTGAAAACGTGGTGCAGTCCGGCTATTTCCAGAACATGAAAAACATCCGGAGCAATACCGGCCAGGTAGAGTTCATTTTGACCGGCGGAAAGTCTCTTTTTGGTTTTTAATAGGATTCTGATTCCAGCGCTTGACACATAGGGGCATTCCGACAAATCAACAATGATATCCTGGCCATTTTCGGGCAACGCCATCAGGCCCTTGTCAAAGTCATTGCTTGTGTTGGCATCCAGTTTGCCAATGGGTTTAATGCAACGGATCTTATCATCAATGACCATCTCCATGACCTATGCTTTTTAGCGTTGATACTATAAGTTTATCATTCGATAAGCCAGATAATTAAAAAGTCTTCGCTATCTTAGCAAAGGTATACATATCCAATGAAAAATTTATGCTTTTAGGAAGACTCCCCGGGTTTAATTTCCTGGCACTTTTGCTTGTTTTGACCTTTCTTCACGGATGTTCTTTCGGGCAGCAAAAAATAAAGCTGAACAGGAATATGGTCTACAACTTTTCAACAAAGGGCAATGCAGGCTTGCTTGTCGATGAGCAGGCTGTTGCCAGTGATCCCGCAAATGGCAAGGGCGGTGCGCCAAAAACCCTGTTTTCACCCGGATGGGTAAATGCTCATATTTATTATCCCGCCATGATTGTAGTTGACCTCGGAAAATCATACCATCTCGCCTCTTTGTGGCTGTTTGATGCCGATGACAGTGACACCATTTTTATTTACACCGGGGATCCCTCTTCCTGGGATAAAAAAGCGGGTTTGCTATTGAACACATACAACACCTGGAGGGAGGTGCCGATACATGGAACAACCAGGTTTCTGATGTTTGTATATCGCAGCCCCTCGACAAAAGTAGCAGAGATTGTCCTCTACGGCAGGGCAACCGGACAATCCAGTCCGACTCCGAAGCCGCTCCGTCATCCAAAACCAGTTATGGATGAATTTATGGGGGTAAATGGGTTCATCAACGATCCGATCGACAAACTCAACTGCGCTGGAAATGTACGGGAATACCACAGCTGGAGTTGGGATGAAGGAAATCTTGACACGTCGTACCCTGGCTTTCCTGACAACCAGTACGCATGGAATCCAAGCTGGACAAGCGGGCCTGGCTGGGGATTCTATTTCGATGATTTTTATCAACAGCTTAAGAATAACAGATTAATTATCAGCCCCGCCCTTCAGGGATCGGCGCCCTATATCCATAAATTCGATGATTCCCGGTCACAACATAAACCTCTCGCGGAGGATGAACAGGCCTTTGTTCCGTTATCCTATCTGGCACACTCGGATTATATGTTTCAGTTTGCTGCCAGGTATGGCCGTACTGCGGTTTCCTCCTCCTTGCTGAAGCTCAAACCTGATCAGCCATTGATGCGTGGGAGCGGACTGATACGGTACCTTGAAAACTGGAATGAACCTGACAAATGGTGGAGCACGAGAAGAGGTTATTTTACGCCTGATGAATTTTCTGCGATGTGCAGCGCCGATTATGATGGCCATGAACGATCAATGGGGCCGGGGAAGGGAATGAAATCCGCGGACCCAAAAATAAAAATGGTGATGGGAGGGTTGGCAAGCCTGAATCTGGAGTATCTCAGATGCATGAAATTGTGGTGTGAATTTAACCGTCGGAGCGGCTTTCCGGCCGATGTCCTGAATTTCCATCACTATTCCGGGAATGGAACCCGTGGAATAAGCCCGGAGGAAGACAGTCTGAAGCAAAAGTTGAACGTGATCACGAACTTCCGCGATAGTGTAATGACAGGCAAAGAGATATGGCTTTCCGAATTTGGGTATGATACAAATCCTGAAAGTGAACAGGCCTCCATGGCCATTGATACAAATGACATTTACGAAGTGCAGGGAGAATGGATATTGCGGTCGTATCTGGAGGCCATTGCAGCAGGAATAGATAAGGCGTTCGTATTCATGCTTCGCGATGCGAACGCCGCTGATCCCAACAAATACAACAGTTCAGGACTTACCACCGAGACCTGGAATGGGCATCATCCAAAGAAATCGTGGTTTTACGTTTCCACCATGAAAAACCAACTCAGGGGACTGCGTTTTGAAAACGAAATTTCTTCCGGTCATCCTGCCGTCCATGTGTATAAATTTCTTTCAGCAAATGGGAATACAGCGGTTTACGCTGTTTGGTGTACAACTTCATCCAACCTGGTCATCAAAAAATTTACGCTTGAAATTGGAGACGCCCTCTCTGCACAATTGATCATCCCTCAATCCGGGATGCCTGAAGGATCCCAGTCGATCCTCAAAATCCAAAACAAGGCGGTTAACTTCAGGGTGACCGAACGCCCGGTTTTTATTCGTACATCACGAAACGTAAACGGGTTTCCTTAACGGCGGGATCGGTCAGATAGCCTTGCCCTTAGTGCTTTTTCCCGGTCCCCTCTTTTTTTTCGCCTGCTTTATGATATGGGATGGTGAAGTAAAAAGTGCAACCCTTGTCAGATCCACTCTCCACCCTGATCTGCCCACCCAGCATTTCCACATACGCCTTGGCAATTGAAAGGCCAAGCCCAGCGCCCTGGAAGGCTTCCTTGTCTGAAATATCTGCCTGTACAAAACGCTCAAAAACAGCGGCCTGCCTGTCGGCAGGAATCCCGATTCCGGTATCTTTTACAAAAAATTCAATGTACCCCTTCGTTTTTTCATATCCAAATTCAATTGAACCTGTACGGGTATATTTGATTGCATTTTTAACCAGGTTGGAGAGGATGGCATAAAATTTTTCATGGTCTGTGTTAATAATGCCTTCTGTTTTTAGAAGGGGCGTCCTTATTGACAGGCTTAACCCCTTTCTCTCCGCTTCCGGCCTGAAAAAGAGCTCCAAAAATTCGATCTGCTCATTGATATCAACCTCGGAAACCACAACTTCCATTTGCCCTGATTCTATCCTGGAAATGTCAACAATTTCGTTGATGATATTGAGCATGCGCGCACCGCTTTTCTCAATAATTCCAAGGTATTCATGCTGTTCTTCTCCTGAAAGTTTTTGTGTTTTAAGCAGCTCGGCAAAACCCAGGATACCATTCATGGGGGTTCTGATCTCATGGCTCATATTTGCAAGAAATGCAGATTTTAAGCGGTCGCTCTCTTCGGCTTTTTCTTTGGCTTTGATCAGTTCTGCCTCCGCCTTACGTTCTTTTTCCCTTTGCCGTTTCCTGAAAAAAAGATATGTGAATAAAGAGATCAGCACCAGGATTAACAGGGAGAGCACAACTTGAAAAACAAGCTGAAAATTCTTCTTCTCAATCTCAAGCTTTTGGATTATGATCTGGTTATCCCTTAAATCTACCTCCTGCTTTCTCTCAAGATCAGCTATTTTGAGACTGTTGTCTTTCGAAAATACAGAATCTTTATTGGCTGTATATTTTTTATAGTATAAAAGCGCATTTTTTGTATCCCCCAGCCTCTCGTAAACATCAGAAAGTTTAAGAGAAATATGCGATAAAAGCGCCAGGTCATTGATCCTTTCAAGCAAGATGATCGATTGGCTTAAATATTCTTTTGCCTTCAGTAGATTCTTGTGTTTATCCCGGGCATGGTGTGCACAATTGCCGGCATCTGTCAGGCTGTCATCAATCATCTTCAGGTAGACCTCCCCGGCATAGCTTTTATATGCAGCAAGATCGTAAGGAATATTCAGATCCTGACTTATCCGGATGGCCTGCAGGCTTAATTCAATCGCCCCGCAATAGTCCCTGGTTATGGTCTTATTTTCGGCAATATTGATCATTAACTGTGCGGCTATATCCATTTTATTCAGATCCTGCGCGGTTTTCAGGCCTTTGTAATAGAAATCATTGGATTTGTCAAAATCAGATATCTCACTGTATACGATGCCCAGGTTATTGTATACTTTTATAAGTTCTGCCCTGTTATTCAGAGAGGTATTGATGGAGACAGATTTATTGAGGAATTCAATGGCTTTATCAAATTTTTTGAGGATGCGGTAAAAATTGCCCAGATTGTTCGACAAAAGAGCGACACCTTGCTGGTCGCCGATCTCGGAGTATTTTGAAAGGGATTTATGAAAAAATTCGAGTGCTTTGGGATAATTGCCTTTTACGCCATAGTTGATCCCAAGATAATTGTTCGCGAACGCCAGACCCAGGCCCCAGTGTAATGTTTCAGCAAGGGCAATGGCTTTTTCGGCATAATAAACGCCCGAATCCGTATCTATCTTGTAATACTGAAATGAAAGTTTTCCAAGCAGCCTGACCCTTCCTGTATCTTCAGGCGAACTGATCAGGCGGGATTTCAAGGAATCAATCAGTTCACCTCCTTCTTTTTGAGAAAATGAAGAATTAATGGAGAGAAAGAACGATAAGAGGATAAGGAATTTCTTCAAGGTTTGGGTTGACTATGAACTGCCAGTTAAGCATTTACCAGCAAAAATAATTACTTTGTAAAGGTACAATAAGTTAATCGAAAACAAGCCTTGGCGAATTGAAATTCAAAGTTAAATTATTAATTACTTTTGCCAGGATCATTCGCATCCCAAGAGAATTCTATGAGGAACCTTCTTTTCAAGCAACCAATGGTTATCCTTTTCTTCATGGTTGTTTTTACCCCGGCATTTGGACAGAAACCCATAACCCTGGGCATCTGTACCGACAACCAATATTGTAATTGTGAGGTGCTTGGTGTGCGTAATTACCCGGCCTCGCTGGCTAAACTTGACAGTGTGATCCGTTTTTTCAATGCCTCTGGAGTGGATGCCATCTTTCATCTTGGCGACATGATCGACCACGATTTCTCAAGTTACGACAGCGTACTTCCACGATACCATAAATCAGTCATTCCGGTTAACTTCGTGCTTGGCAACCATGATTACGCCGTTCGTGCCGACCTGCAGAAGCGGGTCCTTCCCATGCTGGGGCTCTCTACCGGATACTACTCAAAAATTGTCGGGAATTGGGAATTCATCATCCTGAACGGGGATGATCTCAGTTTGATCGCTCCGCAAGACAAATCCCAAAAGCAGGAGCGAAATTCCATGCTCGAAGATCTCGTAAGTGGCCTGAGAAATAATTTCATGCCCTGGAATGGCGGCATTTCTCAGGCTCAGATGGACTGGGCCGAAACGCAATTCCGCGAAGCACAGTCGGCCGGCCGGAATGTAATTGTTTTATGCCATTTTGTGGTTTATCCATTCAGCAGTTACAACCTCTGGAACAACCGGGAGCTGATTTCGTTAATGACCCGATATTCCTGTGTCAAAGCCTATTTCAACGGGCATCATCACCCTGGAAATTACGGGTTCTATCAGGGAATTCACTTTGTAAATTTCAAAGGGATGGTGAATACTACGGAAAGCGCCTATGCTCTGGTATCGCTTACCGCCGACAGTATTCTCATCAAAGGTTACGGCCGGGAGCCTGACCGCAGATTAAAAATAGGGGTGGCCGCTCAAAATGATGCAACGAAAAAGCGCATTCACCCTTAGGGCTTTGCCATATAGGCCTTCATGCGGTTAATGAATTCCAGGTTTTCCGCTGCAGAAGATTGATAATCAAATTTTCCGAGTGATTCCTGCAGGGCAAAATAGTCCTTCAGCAAAGCATAGTATGAGCCGTTTCGTGACATGCTGCTGATGATGTATTGCTGCTGGGCATCGAGCACATCGAGGATATTTTTCTTCCCGAGCAGGTACTGGTTGGTCACCAGTTCAAGGTTTTTCCGGCCGGCGGTTTCAGCAATCAGCCATTGTTTATGACTAAGATAATCCGACATTAACGTTGTAAGGTTACTGCGGATGACCGATTCGAGCTTGTCCAGCTGCGATTGCCGTTCACTTCTGCGCTGGGCCAGGGTAAGCCTGGCTTTTTGCATGGTGGCGTTATTCTTCAATCCGGTAAACAGGGGAATTTCCACCTTGGCCTGGATATTCCAGGTGTCATTCGTGGGAGGGTAGGGCCATCCGGGAGGGGTTGTCTGGTAAAGCCGGTTGGTATAACCACCCGAAAGGGTGGTATTCGGAATAAACCGGGAGATGTTTGCCGACCTGGAAGATCGTTCCTGGGCAGTAATCAGGAAATCGTATTGGTGGATCACGGGTGATTTCATTGTTCCCTCTTTCACCAGGAAGGTGCTGAGTTTTTCAAGTCTGATGGGATCTTCGAGGATACGGAAAAATCCGGAATCGGAAATCATCAGGCCGGATTTATCAAGTTCCACATCCGCCAGATCATAGGAAACCAGGTATCTTACATGGATCAGTTCGAGCAATTTGAACACAGCCTGGGTCATATTTGAATAGGAGTTTATCACATCCTTTTTTGACTTGGCGACTTCGATCTGCCAGCGATAGACCTCGTTTTCTCCAACCGAACCCGATTCCTTTTTCATCACGGACACCTCCAGGTTCGACCTGCTAATCATCAGGTTGTTGAGCAGCAGCAGGAAATTATGCCTGCTTTCGAGGATGTTGAGGTAGGCCCTGGCCACCTGGTTGCCGATATCCAGTTTCCGGGTATTGAAATCTTCCTCCAAGGCCTTCTGGTTTGATGTCGTAACCTCAAGATTGGCCCAGGCAGGCTCTGAGTAAACCGATTGGGAGATGTTGCCGCTGGCGGTGACCATTTGGGGTGACTGGTAATTTTTATTGTCGTTCAAGGTCCCCAGGGCATTGACACCGAGGGTGGGAAGCAGACTGGAACGGGCAATGTTGATGTTCTTGGCACCGGCCTTCACTTCGAAGTTTTTCGCCACCAGCGTCTGGTTGCTGTCGAGCGCAAGCATCATCACCTCCCTTAGCTGCACAAACTGAACCGATGTATCCTTTTTAAGCAGGTCAACAATGGTTGCTTCGGTAAGAACGTCCCACGACAGGATTTTCAGGCCGAGCTTGTTGAAGGTACCCAGGTTCAGAAAAAGTCCCTTGCCTGTAAGCAATTCCACCGGGAGTGAAGATGCGTTTACCCCTAGAAGAATCTGCTGGATGTCCAATGCGATGCGTTTGGAAAGGCGGTCGATGAGGCGTGGATAGAGCGAAGCCAGTACGCCCGCCTCCACATCCACCTGGTCGAACCCGAAGGTGGGCAATTTCCTCGCATTCAGCGAGTCGACCAGCATCCTGAACTGTTCGGCGGACATTTTGAACACTGCATCAAGGTACACTGCGTTAGTCTCTTTGGGAAGGGCTTTGATGACTTCCGCTGCCGAAGTATCACAAATGATAAGGTTTATCCTCACCCCGTTGATGGTGTCGAAATTGGTGAAGGGACGGTGTTCGGGGTTCAGGATCTCCATATAATCCCCGCTTACCACGATGGAAAGATTGTTGAAATTCGCAATCCGTTTCATCTCCGCGAATTCATTTTCAATAGAGGGTTTGAGCTGGATGTAGGTCAGGTTATTCACGCCACTTGTGCCATGGACAATGGGAATACCCTGCAGTTCCCGGTTCAGTACAGGGACTGCGATGACAGGTTTTGACAGGTTTTTGCGGTGACAAAGGTCTTGGGCGGCGAGGGCTCCCAGCGATACGATGATGTCCACATTTTTATCGGCGAGGAGTTTATCATTGATAGCCCTAACGCTTTCGATGGTCCATTTACCGGTAAAATCCGGAGGTTCAGCAAATGCTACCTCGACCTGGCCTGCCATCAGACTTTTAATCTCTTTCTCCACGGTTGACCGGTACAGGGTGTTCACCCTCGTCGGGCCATCAAAAACCAGGGCAATGTGGACGGTCTGCATGTTGAATTCAAGTAGCTCCTGCGCCTGTACGCGAGAGGTACCGGCGAGGGAGAAAAATGCTATCAGCAGGAGCAATATGACGGCCGGGCCGGAAGTGCGTTTAAGGCGTTTACCTGCATCTCGTTTTTCCATCAAACGGGCCACTTTTTCGTAGATAATGGGAACAACGACCAGGGTGAGGAACATCGAGCTGGTGAGCCCGCCGATGAGTGCCCAGGCCAGTCCGTTTTTCCATTCGGCGCCGGCACCGGCAGCCGTTGCAATGGGCAGCATCCCGAATACCATTGCGAAGGTGGTCATGAAAATAGGGCGGATTCGCATCTTTCCGGCATCGATGAGGGCATCGTAAATGGATTCGCCTTCGGCCCTGCGTTCGTTGGTACGATCGACAATGAGGATGGCATTCTTTGCAACCAATCCAACCATCATAATGATACCGAGGATGGAAAATACATTGATGGTGTTTCCTGTCAGCGCCAGCGCCAGAATGGCCCCGATGAGTGCCACAGGAATGGAGAAGAGCACAACGAATGGATAGATGAACGAGTCATATAGGATCACCATGATGAAGTAAACGAAAATGACGGCTGCGATAAGCGCCACGAAAAGACTGAGGAAGGAGGTAAGCATCTCCTCCTGGTCACCGCCGAAACCGATGTTCGTTCCTCCGGCTTTACTGTTCCCCAGCCTTGTAGTAAATGCCTGAACCACGGAGCCCGCCGGGGAACCGTCGGTATAAGCGCTCACGGTGGTAAGGGCGTTGCGGTTTTTGCGCTCCAGCTTCGTGGGCCCCGAAGCCTGGTAGATGCTGGCAAACTGCTGAAGCTCGATAATCCTGTTCTTGTTGTTGATAAACGAAAGATGTGCAATGTTATCGGGGTTGGTGCGGTCAAACTTGTCAAGCGCCACCCGGATGTCGAACTGGTTCGATCCGTCGCGGTATTTAGAGTCATTATTTCCGGTGAGCGCAACCTGAAGCGCCGAGCCCACATCACTCACGCTCAATCCCAGCGCAGCCATCTTCTGGCGGTCGATCTCAACGCGTGTTTCGGGATTCCCCCTGGTGGCGGAGAACCTCAGATAGGTGACGCCGGGCGTAAGTATAAGCGCCTTTGCTACCATGTCGGCCGACTTCATGATCGAATCAAAGTTAATGCCGGTGATCTCTACCTGTACGGGAGCCGAGCTGGCCCCGCCGGCGAAACTGATCTGGTTGACAAACACCTTTACCCCGGGAATTTTGTCGGTAAGCTCTTTGACCTTCGAACCCAGTTCGGCAGTGGAGAATGAACGCTGCTCCTTTGGACAAAGTGAAACCACGATTTCTGTCTGATTATCGGTGCTCACCCCATCGCTTCCTTTCCCAATGTTGGTAAGGATATTCGTCACTTCGGGCAGTGTGGAAACCAGTTCTTCTATTTTCCGCGTCTGGCGGTTGTTGCTCTCCAGAGTCGTCCCGGGAGCGTATTCAAGGGCCACTGAAAACTGGCTGCGGTCGGTCTGTTTCATGAATTCAAACCCGGTGAGCCCGGCAACGGGGATAATCAGGGTGATGATGAGGCCCGAGGCGACGACGAACAGCACTTTATAGGGATTTCTCAGGCTCCATCCCAGGATCAGGGCATACTTATCGGTGAGCCATTTGAAGGCCCGTTCAAAAACCTTCCCAAAACGGTTCAGCAGGCTTTCGGAATCGATGGATTCGAGTTTGGCGAAGCGCGATGCAAGGATGGGCGTCACGGTAAATGAGACCAAAAGGCTGGTGAGGGTGGAGACGAGGATGATGATAGAAAATCCACGGATGATGTCGCCGATGAGCCCGGTGGTCAGGGCCAGGGGAACGAATACCACGATGTCGACAAAGGTGATGGAGATCGCTGCAAACCCGATCTCGTTGCGGCCCCTGACAGAGGCTGTAAGTTTGTCTTCCCCTTTTTCAAGGTGATGGTAGATATTCTCAAGTACTACGATGCTGTCATCAACCAGGATCCCGATCACCAGAGAAAGGGCCAATAAGGTGAAGAGGTTAAGTGACATCCCGAGGATCCACATGACCACGAAGGCGGTGGTGAGAGAACAGGGGATCGACACCATGACGATGAGTGACGTACGCACCGAATGAAGGAAAAGGAACATCACTGCAGCCACCAGCAAAATGGCAAGCATGAGGTCTTCCATCACAGCATGGGCCGCATCCATGGTGAAGATGCTTTGGTCGTCGGCAATGTCGAAATGAAGGTTCACTCCCTTATAATCTGCTTCAAGCACCTTTAATTCCTTACGCGCCAGTTCACACACCTTCACCATATTGGCATCGTTCTGCTTCTGAATTTCCAGCCCCAATGCGTTGATCCCGTTGAACCGGCTGATGAGGGTCGGGTCAATCGTGGCATCATGGATCTCGGCAATATCGCGCAGGCGGATCTCACCACCATCTTTGGAATAGCCGACAATGAGGTTGTTCATCTCCTCAAGAGAGGTAAACTTCCCGGCAACGCGAACCACGAACTGATGAAGGGGATCTTTTAGTTTGCCAGTGGGAAAGTCAAGGTTCGCCGCGTTGATGGAGTTGGCCACCTGGCTTATCGACAAGCCATAGGAGCGTACCTTCTGCGCATCGATGTTCACTTTGATCTCCCGTTTCAGTCCGCCGTTTATGGTAATATTCCCCACACCCTGTACCCTTGACAGCCTGGGTTTGATCTGGTCATCAACCAGCGTGTAAAATTTTGCAGGGGAGAGGTTTGAGGTGAGCGAAAGCCTGAGAACGGGTATCTGGCTAACCGAATAGGTGAGCAACGACGGGGTTTTCACATCTTTGGGCAATGTTGAAATGATCTCGTTCACCTTCCGCTGTACATCCTGAACGGCCACATTAATGGTGGCGTTCCGGTAAAATTCGATCGCGATGATTGAAAGTCCTTCGTAAGAGGTCGAGCTGATATTCTTCACCTTTTCGATCCCCGAGAGGGCATCTTCGATGAGGCGGGTAACATTGTTTTCAACTTCTCCGGGAGAGGCGCCGGGATATACGGTTTTAACCGTCACGTAGGGCTGATCGATCTTGGGCAGCAGTTCATACCCTAACTGGTAATACCCAAATACCGCCAGCATTCCAAGGGCCAGAAAGATTACGATGATGACAGAGGGGCGTTTAATCGCTAATTCGGTTATCGACATGGCAGTTGTATTGTTTATTTTACGATGATGACCTTAATGTTGTCCGACAGATTGTTCTGACCGCTGGTCACCACCATCTCCCCCTCTTCCAGTCCGTTCAGCACTTCGAGCAGCTGGCCCGATTCCCTGCCTATGGTTATGTTCCGGAGGGATGCGGTGTTTCCTTTGACCACAAAGACCTGCGCATCCTTTACGCTCCCGATCAGGGCATCGCGCGAAATGGCAATGGCATCGCGGGAGGTAATGGAGGTGAAATTGATTCGCCCGAACATGCCGCCTTTCAAGGGGAATGCAGGGTCGTTCGGCAGATGGATCTCCACCGGATAGGTGTGGGCTTCATCGGCTTTGGAAGCAATGTTATCGACATGTGCCAGAAAACGGCGGCCGGGGTAAACATCGGTTGTAACCTCCACTGTGTCGCCTGCATGCAGCACAAAGGCGTCTTTTTCGGAAATGCTTACCTTCACCTTCATCGTAGAGATGTCAACAATGTTGCCGATAGATGAATTTTGCTGGATATACGATCCTTCATTGATTTTTTTACTGTTCATGGTGCCATTGATCGGCGCTTTGACCCTGGTATCGTCAAGCGCTTTCCTGGCCCTTGTCAGATCATTTTCCGCCGCCTGCATATCGAGTCGTGAGATATCAAGCTGGGAGGCTGAAATCGAGTTTTGTTCATAGAGGGTTTTATTGCGATCAAAATCACGTTTGGCCTTGAAGTAATTGATCTCCTGCCTGGCCATGTCCGATTTTATGAGGAGGTCATCGATCTCAACAAGCACGGTGCCTTTCTTAACCTGGTCACCGATCTTGAAATTCACCTTTGTGATCAATCCGTGGGCCTCCGTAATCACCTCCACATCGCTGTTTGGGTCAATGAGCCCGACCAGGCTCACCAGGTTGGTCAGGGGCTGTTTTTTGACCATATCGACGGTAACGGGAATGTCGCTCAGCACCTCCCGTCTGCCTGAATTTTCTTTTTTACTTCCGAAGATAAAAAGCAAAACGATGATCAGGATTACGATCACCGAAGCGATAATTGTAAAGGTGAGTTTTTTCATATGATATTATTTACATGGTTGTTTGGTGTTTTTTTACTTGTAACCTGGATAACCAAGGGCCATGCGGGCTGAATAACACGCAAGTATCATTTCCAGGTTTGCATGGTCATACGAAGCCATCCCGTTGGTAAAATCCCATACCGGAAGCATTCCGATAACAGATACCCCTGTAAGCGGATCGTAAAACATTGCTGACATATATCCATGCGTAGAACCTGTATGGCCGAATCCCAGATTTTTCTGATAGGCGCAACCGAGCGCATAGGTTGTCGAACCCGGCGAAATATCTGTTTGCATCAGGTTCACGCTTGCAGGCGTAAGAATGTTTGAGCCTGTCATCAATGAACGAATATATTGGTTCAGCATACGCATGGTGCCATAACTGTTTCCTTCCGAAACGTTGGCGCTCATGTTGCAGTTGGAATATGTGATTGTCTCCCCGTTTTCGTGGTACGCTGTTGAGGGAATAAATGGCATCGGCAGCAGCTGGTCGGTTGCAAGATACGGGAACCTGATACCCAGCGGCACCGGTGCCGATGGTCCCACCAGGTAATCATGCATGTAGTCGGTATATACTTTTGCCATACCCTTATTGAATGTGTATACCCTTCCAACTACTTCGGCAAGCAACGCATAGCCGGTATTTGTATAAGACCAGTTGGTGCCGGGAAGAAAGTTTGAAAGATGGTTGATCCTCAGCTGGTTTGCAAATTCACCTGCCGTAAACTGATGGTTCGGGTCAAGACCCTCTATGTAAGCCGTATAAGATTTTCCACCGCATCCGGGCACTGTATCGTTTACCAGATCGTATATGCCGGCGCTGTGCTGCATTAACTGCTCAATGGTTATCTGGTTTTTATAGGGGATGTTCCAGGCGCTGGTGGCGGGTACGTATGGAATGGCGCTGCCCGGTATGGTGTCGGTGAGCTTATCTGTAATATGAAGCCAGCCATCCTCCTGCATGTTCAGTATTGCTGCCGAGGTCATGTTTTTCGTGTTACTTGCAAAACGAAAGTAGGTATCCCTGGTAACGGGCACCCCGTTTTGCGGCACGGAGGAGACAAAGATCTCCTCCGTTGGCGTGTTGATCAACACGTTCAGAGATGGTATGACTTTGCCGGATGAGGTTTGCAGCGCCTGCCTGATGCTGTCGACCACCCTGAAAACTTTTTTGTAGTTGGCTGTCGGCTCGTTCGAAACGGGGGTTTCATCTTTTTTACAGCTGATGGTCAGGATTGTAACAGCAAATAATATTGCTGTGAAGGTCTTTGTAATTTTTTCCATGTAATTTGACTAGTTGGTATTTAGTACCATATAAAATGTTCATGAATCTTAAAAAGAGCGTTCCGGGCAATCCCCAGACCATACGAAACCGGTTGGTTATCTCTGTTTCAAGCGGATTGTTTGTCAGTTTTTCAATAATTCTGCCAATAATAAATCTATTCTATGGTATAATTTTCATCCATGTTCCGCTGAAGGAGGGTGATCGCGGAGGACATTTATCCTTAATCGGGATAAATATCAATGCTGAATCGTTCACGGTAAATGAAAAGTATCCGTTCCCATCACAATCCGGATCCTTATAGATAATGAGGGAGTTCCCCATAGCCGTATAGCTTACTGAGGAATTGGAATGGCCCGGAATCGGGTCGATCATCTCCCACTTCAGACCTCCGTCCGAAGTCAGGGATAGTTTTACCCGATAGGAGGTTCCTTGATCCACCATGGTTTTTTGCCACGACCCGACAATTTTTATGAAGTCGGCAGGATTCTTTAAATTCCATGCGCCGGCAATGGCCGATGCCCGGGCTGCATAACTGTCGGTGACCAGGGTCAGGGTGAGAACGCCCCCGGATACAGCCCAGGAATATATGCCCTCTCCGGGAAGGTCGGGATCCTCATAAAACCGTATCTGGTTGCCGGTAACCTGAATTTTCGAATAGCTGTTTGTATGTGTGGAAAGCGTGTCGAGCATGATCCACTCCGATATCCCTGCAGTTGTCAGGTTAAACTGAGCCCGGTAAGTCTCCAAACCGGTATAGGTTCTGGTCCAGTTTCCAAAAGGATTCAGGGAGGGATCGGGCTCATCGCTTTTCTTGTTGCATGAAGCCAGGCAGATTGCACACAGGGTGAGCAATGCAGTATAAAATGAAAGCCGAAATGTGTTTATCTTCATTATCCAGTAAATTTGCAGCAAATGTCCGGTTGCCATGGTTGTAAACTTCGTCTATTCAACTGTTCGCTTGAAAAAATACCGGCTGATAAAGATACCCTGACCATTGTTATCAGATGGGCTTTGTGTCCCGGTCATGACCTTGTCGAATTCCCAACCTTGTGCTACCAAATCATTAATTTTTTTTGTAATGGCTATGTTGTTGCTGGAGATATTCCCGAAATTGATGCCCACCATGCTGTAGAAATTCTGAAGGTCCTCCTCTGTTTTTGTTCCTTCAGGCATTACAGTGATCATCTTCGACCGGCCCAGGCCACCCGGGATAATCGATTCGATGGTGGAAAACTGCATATAGACCAGTTTTGAAGGCTGAGGAGCGGCTGCTTTGAATGCGACCAGGGCTGCGATGATGGATGCTGCTGCAAAAAATAAAATCCAGGGGCTGAGTTTGGTTGTTTTCATGACGAAGGTTTTTTTAATGAAACTTTTTTACTTGATATACCGGGATAAAGGATTTGGAAAGGTCTGACAAATATTCGGTCTGACAAATATAATGTGTAAATTGAGATAAAAATGCAGTTGTGCTGCTTGTTTTTTTATAGTGGCTTTAAGAATGTGCTCCGGTTTTTCCACCAATGTCAGAACCAGTGAAAATGCTTTTTCCGGATCTCGAACATGAGAATGGAAAGGGTAAAAAAGATGATATCTGCAATGGTCTTCCCGGCAAGGATCCCCCAAAAATAGCTATTCAAAATGACCGGTCCGTAGAGTAAGCAGAAGGGACGAACCAGGAAAAAATCGAGCACTTCAGCAAGGCCGAATTCAAATCCCATGTTCCGTAAGCACCTTACAACAAGCAGGGATTTTGCCCGGACCGTGTCGGGTTCATGTTTCAAATAACTGCTGCTGATATCCTTGATGAAGATGAAACCGTAAAACCCGGCTGCAGCGCCAATCGTACCGGCATAGGCAATCAATACAGGATTCTTCGTAACACCGGATGCAACCCATCCGAAGAGAAAAGTAAGGAGGGTGCTGAATACCTCTGCCCAGGCATATCGCCTGATCCATTCTTTAATCCTTAACTTCATACTTGTTAATTGGCGTACAAAGGTATTACCATAATTGTAACAACTCACCCCCTACAAATGTAGGGCATTAATTTGGGAAAGAGAATGCAACGGATTCAGATTATTTTTAATCGCAGTGTCA
>Ga0247844_1003811_pt1 | contig 21453 bp, 23 predicted proteins | sample LaCtaG_FD_192421 | JGI IMG/M metagenome (GOLD analysis project Ga0247844, IMG submission 192421) | Freshwater microbial communities from meromictic Lake La Cruz, Castile-La Mancha, Spain - LaCruzMarch201714.5m_1 | ecosystem: Environmental > Aquatic > Freshwater > Lake | place: Spain: Castile-La... | reverse complement strand
TTTGGGGCTTCGTGGTCGCCCCTTTGGGGCTTCGTGGTCGCCCCTTTGGGGCTTCAAGCAACCATCTTGCTTTTGATAGCGGGGTGGCACTGATAATTGACAATTTCGAGAGAAGAATATGTCCATTCATTGTCTTTAAAAACAAGTTGCGGAAAGGGAAAAGGTTCTCTCGAAAGTTGTTCCCGAACGGCCTCGACATGGCTCTCATAAATATGACAATCCCCCAACGAAATGCATAGTTTTCCAGCAACAAACTGAAATTCCTCCGTGGAAGCCAACACACACATCCGCCTCAACAACAGAGAATACGATGCAATGTTGAACGGCAACCCGAGAAAACAATCCGCCGAACGCTGATACATATGACAGCACAATTCGTTGTCGTTTTCCACGGCAAATTGTATGGTGATTCCGTGGCAAGGATACAAGACACCCTCTTTCGCTTGCAAAGGATTGAAGGTCGTCATCAAAATACGGCGACTGAAACGGTCGGTTTTTAGCAAATGCAATACTTCCTCAAACTGGTTCATTCCCATGCCATCATAGTTGGATTTGCAACCCGTATAGGGTGCATTAAAATGATAAATTTGAAAGAAATACATGGGTCCCATGTCGTCCTCCTCCAAATGCTGGAGTCCCACCGAATTCAAGAACTCACGGCGGGTGTTGTCTTGCCAAATGTTGACGCCCTTGTTTGAGAGAAGAGACACATCCGTTTGCCCTTCCATGAAAAAGGCCAATTCCTCGAAAATGCCCCGAACAAACATCTTTTTGGTGGTCAAAAGAGGGAGTTGATTTTCTCTCAAATCGAACTCCAAATGTTTCCCGAAGAGGGAAAAAGTGGAACCATTGCGAGTTTTTCTATAGTGTCCCTTCTCCAAAATATCCTTTAACAAAGACAAATAACCCTTTTCGCCTTCCATTCTTCTCTCGAATGCCCTTTTGTTTTTATGTCTTTTACCCCATTCAAAATAGAATCATAAAAAGGATGAAATAAAATATCAACAATTTCTATAATGGAATCAATGATTGAATCGAGAGAAACATCCAAACATTCTTTTTTGAGCCACGTATTTTCCACCACAGAAGACGGAAAGGCCGAGATTTTGAATGTCGTTCAATATGCCATGTTTGCGGTCATTCCTGTGGTCGTTTTGAACAAAACCCTGCAACGATTCATTCCTGAAGCCGACCCCGAAAAATCCAGTTTAGAAATTATGGTCGAAATTTTGATACAATTGATTGTCATTGTTGTTGGTATTGTCATTATACATCGTCTTATTACTTATTTTCCCACCTATAGTGGATTCAAATACGAACACTTAAACTTGACCACGGTTATTTTGGCGTTTTTGATCATTGTCTTGTCCATTCAAACAAAACTCGGCATCAAAGTCAATATTTTAGTCGACCGTTTAGGTGAATTGTGGGATGGACCTTCTTCTTCATTTAATGAAAAGAAAAATGTCAGGGTGAAACAACAACCGAGCCGCCATGTTCCTTCTCAAGCCGATTACGTGGATGCCAGTTCGTCTCATGATATGTTCCCCCCACCCGCCATTTCATCCAGCAAACAAGGCGAAACATACGATACTATGATGCGTCCTGCCAACGATTTCATGTCATCGGGTCCCATGCCAGCCAACATGGTGATGGGCGGCAGTTTTGGAAGTTCTTTTTAGAGAAAAATAAATTGAAACCTTTGTAAATGATAAAGGTCAAAAAACACATATTATTGTTGTCCTATAATATATGTTTGATTTCTCTCGAAACCAAAAACAAATAATTCAAAAAAACAATCCCACCAACAACAACCCTATAGTGAGACACAATACGATTCTTATCAAGGCGCCCAAGGTCGTGTTTTTGTTGAACCAACCCACCATTATAGAAAAGAAAATACAACCTATAGTGCCGCTTAAAATATTTCAAACATGGTTTTCCAAAGAATTGCCGCCCCTCATGCAAAAATGCATCAATGAATTGAAAATCAACAATCCCGAATTCGAATTCCTTTTGTTTGACGACAACGAATGCCGTTCCTTCATCGAAACCAATTTTGACGAAGAAGTCGTGAAAGCCTTTGACACTTTGATTCCGGGTGCCTACAAAGCCGATTTATGGAGGTATTGTGTCCTTTATATTCACGGTGGTATTTATTTAGACGTAAAATACAAATGTGTTAATGATTTTCGTTTGATTTCTTTGACGGAGAATGAATGGTTTGTAAAAGACATGGAAACCAGTGGCAAAGGAATATACAATGCATTGATGGTTTCCAAACCGAGGAATCCGCTTTATAAACAATTCATTGACAAAGTAGTCTATAATGTGCAGAATCGCTATTATGGTGAGTCGTCTTTGTCCCCCACTGGACCCAATATGTTGAAACAATTTTTTACGCAAAGAACAATAGAGAATTTGCAATTGATTCATGTTTTCCAAGGCGGATATTGTATTTTTGACACCAGAACCAGTCGTCCCATTTTGAAAATATATGACCATTATAGGGCTGACCAAAGAAACCATACCAACAATAAAAAATATTATAGCACCATGTGGGACAGAAACGAAATTTATAGCGACGATTGAAAATGATTGTTGTTATTAGTGAAACAATATAAAAAATTGATTTGAATTTATGATTAGAATCCATTACAAATTCAATGCAAAGCCAATATTGTGAATCCTATAGCGAACCTTCTCTCAAAGTTTGTTCCGTGGTGAAAAAAGTTTCCGCAAAAAGAAGTGTCAAACCGAAAACCATAGCGCCTGTTGTGGAAGAAAAAGGTGCAGATACTCTTATGTCCGATACTCTTATGTCCGATACTCTTATGTCCGATACTCTTATGTCAGAGAAAATAAAAAAAACAGTATTGTCTCATTTGAATGATTTTGTGGAAGAACCCTTTCATTTGCTGGAATCCTATTTTGCGGGAAAACATTTGGACAGATTGGTTCGCCACCAGATTGAATCCTACAATCATTTCATCAATTATCAAATACACCGCACCATACAAATGTTCAATCCTTTGGTCATCCATTCTGAGAATGATTTTGTTCCCGAAAAACAGAAATACTTTCTGGAAATTATCATCCAGTTCGAAAACCTGAAAATACATCAACCTCAAATTCACGAGAACAATGGTGCAACCAAAAATATGTTTCCTCAAGAGGCACGTTTGCGGAATTTCACATATGCTTCCAACATGACAATTGATTTGAACATCAAATACATCATTCGTGATACGGAAGACATGGAAACGCCCAAAATCATCGAAAAGGTATTGCCTAAAATCAACATAGGTAAAATGCCCATTCTTCTCAAATCATCCATTTGTCTATTGAATGACCCCAAAAACAAAAACAACCGAGACGAATGTGCGCTGGATTGTGGCGGGTATTTCATCATCAAAGGCTCGGAAAAAACAGTGCTGGGTCAAGAAAGAGCCGCCGAAAATCGCATTTATTGTTTTGACGGGAAAAACACCACTAAATGGAATTGGTATGCGGAAATCAAATCGGTTCCCGATTTTAAATGCATTTCGCCCAAACAAGTTGAAATGATGATTGCAAACAAAAACAACGGATTTGGCAACGGAATTTACATACAAATTCCACGTGTCAAACAACCCATCGAATTGTTTGTCCTGTTTCGTGCCATGGGTATAATGACCGACAAGAAAATAAGCGAATACATTGTGTTGGACATTGACAATGAAAAAACACGAGAAATATTGGAGTTTTTGAAAGCCTCCGTCATGGACGGCAACAAATACATGACCAACGAAGATGCACTCAAACACATTACCTGTTATGTCGCATTCACGCCCCCCATGAACATGGACAAGGAAACGGGAATCAAAAAGAAACGAGATTTCACATTGGACGTTTTGGCCAATGACCTTTTCCCGCACTGCCAAAGTGTGGAACAAAAATTGTATTTGATTGGATACATGGCAAAAAAACTCATCGAAACTGCCAAAGGTTGGCGACTCCCCGACGACCGTGATTCTTATGTGAATAAACGCATCGAATTGACAGGAACACTGATGAACAATTTGTTTCGCAATTACTTCAATAAATTGACGAAAGAGACGCAGAAATTGACGGTGCGAGAAATCAACAGCCACAATTCCCGCTCTCTTGAAGATTATGAAAATATATTGAACATGACAAACATCTATAAATTGGTGAAATCCGCCACCATAGAAAATGGTCTCAATCGTGCGTTGTCCACTGGCGATTTCAGCATCAAACAGGCCAATAGCAGCAAAGTGGGTGTGGGTCAAGTGTTGAATCGCCTGACGTATCCCGCAACGCTGAGTCATCTGCGGAGAATCAACACGCCCTTGGAAAAGAGCGGCGAATTGATTGCCCCCCGTAAATTGCACAACACCACGTGGGGGTTTTTGTGCCCCGTGGAGACGCCCGAAGGGGCATCGATTGGTATAGTGAAAAGCATCGCCTACATGACACACATTACTATTCCCATTAACAGCAAATCCATTTATGATTGTGTTTTACCCCAGATTCATAAAATAGAAGAGGTAAGTTCCCTCTTTCTTTCCAACAAAGTCAAGGTTTTCATCAATGGTTCTTGGGTCGGCGTAACCACGCAGCCTTTGGAACTGTTTGCCGATTTGAAAGAGAAAAAATACTGTGGCATCATCAACATTTACACCTCTATTGTGTTTGATTATAAGAATATGGAAATTCGTGTTTGCAGTGATGGGGGTCGTTTGACACGACCTCTGTTGCGTGTGAAAGACGGAAAAGCCGTTTTGACGATGGATGTCGTGGAAAAGGTAAAGGAGAAGAAATTGTTGTGGAACGACCTTCTTACGCAATGTCATTTGCCTGATTCCGTCATTGAATATATCGATGTGGAAGAACAAGCACATTCTATGATTGCGCTTAAAGAAAAAAACAACATTTCCTATAAAAACACCGCTTTTAACTATACACATTGTGAAATTCATCCTTCCACCCTATTCGGTGTGTTAGCGTCTTGTGTTCCGTTCCCCGAACACAATCAAGCCCCCAGAAATACCTATGAATGTGCCCAGTTAAAACAGGCCATCGGCATTTATGCGTTGAATTTCGACAAACGAATGGACAAAACCGCCTATGTCATGACTTACCCGAGTCGTCCTTTGGTGGATACACGTCTCATGAATTACATTCACATTCACAAAGCCCCCTCGGGTTGTCAAATCCACGTCGCCATCATGTCGCATACGGGATACAATCAGGAGGATTCCTTGTTGATTAACAAGGGGTCGTTGGACAGGGGCATGTTCATGTCCACCATTTATCACACAGAAAAAGACGAAGACAAAAACATCATACGGGATGAAATCATTCGTTGCAAACCCGACAAACTCAAAACGAAGGGTGTGAAATTCGGCAATTACGAAAAACTGAATGTCAACGGTTTCATTCCCGAAAACACCAAAGTTGAAAATCGGGATGTCATCATTGCCAAAATCACCCCCATCAAGGAAAACCGCAATGACTTGACCAAAGTCATCAAATTCGAAGACCAGAGTAAAATCTACCGAACCACCGAAGAATCCTATATTGACAAGAATTATACGGGTCGCAACGGGGACGGATACAATTTCGCCAAAACACGGGTTCGCATTTTACGCAAACCTGTCATCGGCGACAAATTCAGCAGTCGAATGGGGCAAAAAGGAACATGCGGAAACATCATACCTGAATGCGACATGCCATTCACCAAGGATGGACTGAGACCCGACTTGATTTTGAACCCCCATGCCATTCCTTCCCGCATGACCATCGGTCAACTGAAGGAAACCGTGTTGGGCAAAGTCCTGATTGAATTGGGCATCATGGGCGACGGAACCGCCTTTGGAAGTTTGGACGTCCAGACGATTTGCGAGGAATTGCAGAATAACGGATTTCATAGCAAGGGCGACGAAGTCATGTATGATGGATTAACGGGCGAACAAATGCAGATGTCGATTTTCATTGGTCCCGTCTATTACCAGCGACTCAAACACATGGTCAATGACAAACAACACAGCCGTGCGTTTGGTCCCATGGTCAATCTCACTCGCCAACCTGCCGAAGGACGGTCTCGTGATGGTGGGTTTCGGGTGGGTGAAATGGAACGTGATGTGTTGTTGGCGCATGGCATGTCTCGTTTCACCAAGGAACGACTCTATGATGTATCGGATGCATACAGTGCCTTTGTTTGCAAAAAATGCGGTATGATTGCTGCGTATAATAACGGCGACAACAAACGAATTAACAAACTGAATGACAATTACACTATACACAATTGCAACACATGCGACAACATGACTGAATTCGCCAAGGTGGATATACCCTATGCGTTTAAATTGCTGTCTCAAGAATTGCAAACCATCAATATCGTGCCTCGTTTGATTACAGAATAGGAGAATCATTGGGTTTCACAACATAAAAACATTTTTTTATGTTATGTATGAATCTGGAAAAAAGAATAGAAAAAATCATTCATAAAATTGTCAAGAACAAAAACATTCATTCAACCATTCATAAAATTGTCAAGAACAAAAACATTCATTCAACCATTCAAAAAATCATTTTAAACACGTCTATTTCCATGGACAAAAAAATGCTTCAAATTTCTCATATTATCCACATCGACGAAAAGGGGGCGCAACCGAGTGTTGTTATTGCACGAACCTTTACCACGCAGAAATTGACACAATATATAATCAAGTCTCATCCTCAAACAAGAAACGAATTGAAAATCGCCGACATTGGCGGTGGCGATGGACAAGTGTTGAGAGAAATCGGCAAAAATCTGCGACTGAACAAGAATCAGTTGTATTGTGTTGAACAAAAGACCGAGTGGTGTGATGAACCCCGTGCAAATCACAACGAACCGCATCTCCAATTTTTGTATTGGGACAATGACACCATACCTGTCATTGCCGACGATTCGTTGGACATTGTCCTCATCATGGTCGCTTTGCACCACATGACCGACGAAACCATTCGGTCGGTCTTGAAGAACGTGGAACGATTGACTCGAAAGGGTGCCAAAGTCATCGTCAAGGAACACGACTGCCGAACGCCCGAGGACAAATTCGTCATTGATTGGGAACACCACTTGTATCATTTGGTGAATGCTCCACTCATACAGACCTATGATGACATTCTTTCTTACAAAACACAATACATCAATCATTTCAAAACCGAGGAATGGTTTGACGATGCGTTTGCGCAATATGGATTTTTGCCTATAGTGAAACTCAATCGGTTGTTTGAAATGGCAGTGGATACGAAAAACCCGACGCAATTGTATTGGAAAATTTATGAGAAAAATTGATTTGGTTTGTTTCAACATTTTTTTGTTATAAAAAATGTTGAAATCTTGGATTGACACCGATAAACTTGACTATGATGGTCTCTCTTCGAATCCTCATACTTCCGCCATTGATTTGTTGCGGTTGAACCCCGAAAAAATTAGTTGGATTCGTTTGTGTCAAAACAAACATCCCGATGCCATTGCTTTGTTAAAAGAAAATCCCGATAAAATCAATTGGTCGCATTTTTCATGCAACAAAAACCCCGATGCCATTGCTTTGTTGAGAGAAAACTTTGATCAAGTGGATTGGATAGGTTTTTCGGTAAATGAACACCCCGATGCAGTTTCCTTTTTGATTGAAAAATATGAAGAGATTTTTGCGGATAGTTTGTCTTTGAATAAACATCCTGATATTGTCTCTCTTTTGTTGGAAAATCAAGATGACATTGATTGGGAGTATTTCTCGGAGAATGGAAATGGGGAAGCAGTCGCCTTTTTGAGAAACAATCCAGACAAAATCGATTGGTTTCATTTTGCAAAAAATGAACATCCTGATGCCATTGCTATGATGGCAAATGAAATGAAAGAAAACCCTGAAAAAATTAATTGGGGAGAATTATCCGACAACGAAAACCCCGATGCGATTGCGTTGTTGAGAGAAAACCCTGAAAAAATTAATTGGGGAGAATTATCATATAACACCCATCCCGATGCGGTTGCTTTGTTGCGAGAAAACATGGATAAAATTAGGTGGGGGTCATTGTCTGCAAACAGCAGTGAAGACGCAATCGCTTTGTTGAGAGAAAACACATATAAAATTTGTTGGTATGAATTATCTGGAAACAAACATCCTGATGCTTTGATTCTGTTGGAACAATTTCATACAGGGCTCATTGTGCCACCCTATGAAGAAAAGGATAGTTTTGATGTTCAATATTTGGGTAAAAATAAAATAAATTGGAGTTCGCTGTCAAGAAATCCACTCATATTTGAAGAGAGATATGTCTTGAAGTAATACGCAATAAAAATTGATTTTGTTTATAAACCTTTTTTATTGACATTATAGATTATGTTGAAACATTGGTTTAACCCCGAAAAACTAAACTATCATGGTCTGTCTTCGAATCCACATCCAAGTGCGATTGCTTTATTGCGGTTGAACCCTGAAAAAATCAATTGGGAAAATTTGTCTCAAAACATACATGATGACGCAATCACCTTGCAACAAGAAAACATCGACAAAATTGTTTGGCCAAATTTATCGTGCAATGAAAACCCGAATGCGATTGTTCTTTTGAGAGAAAATTTAGACAAAGTGCATTGGTATTATGTGTCATTAAACAGACATCCAGATGCTATTGCTTTGCTTTAAGAAAACCCTGAAAAAATTGTTTGGGAAAACTTGTCGTTAAACCCACATCCAGACGCTGTTGCTTTGCTTAAAGAAAACCCTGAAAAAATTGTTTGGGACTTTTTGTCCACCAATAAAAACCCTAATGCTATTGCTCTTTTGAGAGAAAATCCCAAAAAAATCAATTGGTATTGGTATTGGTTTTCATGTGTTGAACATAACGATGCGATTACTATTTTGAGAGAAAATCCCGAAAAAATCAATTGGTGGGGTTTATCCAGCAACAGTTGTGATGCTGCTGTTTCTATGGTGTTTAATGAAATAAAAAAAAATCGTGCCAGACCAGTTTGCTGGAGTGATTTGTCTCAAAACAAACATCCTGATGTCATTGCGTTTTTGAAAACAAACAAAAACATTTACAAATTAGATGTAATATGTTTGCTTGAAAATACCCATCCCGATGCGATTGAATTGTTTGAACAAAACATGGATGTTTGGTTGGTATTTTTACCCGAACACCGACACGAAAAGTTTTGGGGAAGGCTTTCTTCCAAACCTTGGATTTTTGAAGAGAGATATGTGTTGAAGTAAAACGCAAAAAAAATTGAAGTTTTTTTCTCTCGAAACGACTTGACCAACCCCAAAAAACATAGACAATGTCCTCTTATCAATTACGCCAACGAACGCCCATTGACTATTTCGTCTTGAACGGAAACAAACACCGACAGCCACGTGTTAAGAATACAACCTATTATGCCCCTGATGTTTCTTATTTCACTGACAACATAGAATTGTTTGACGAAGACTGTCTCTTTGTTCAAACCCAAATTAACGTTTTCAACACGGTTCCGTTTGATGAAACCGACCCGAAAAATTACTTTGATGAAACCGACCCGAAAAATTACTTGGATGAAACATTCAAGACATTTGATATTTTGTATCAATTCATAAAAAAATATTACATTTCCAATCCATTCACCATAACCAACCAAGAAAAGAGAAAACACGTTCAATGTTTTATGCTGAATTTTTGCGATTACATTATAGAAGTGAATGACCAATTGTATTCGTTGTGCATTTTCAATCGACGACTGCATCAATACCACCAATTGCAACGCTATTTGAATGAAATGAATTGTGTGTTTCTATAATGTGTTGTGCCATATATTGTCTAACTTAAACCAACCTTTTTTTATGCATTCTCGAAAAAAATTGATTTTTTATATCGTCATCATAATGATGCAAACAAATAATACAATGATAAGAACACAGGGATTATATCAAAATATAATGAATGACTGGAGAATAATTCAGTCATTCATTGCAAACATTAGAGAAACACAAGACAAAACAAGCGAAAATTATATGAATGCGCTATTTGAAAGGTATATAGAGCATTGTAAATTTTTACAAAAGTATTCTGGGGTTGTTACTCAAGGAAAAGAAATATTTATGGTGATTTTGTTTAATACGGAAATGGTTGATGCTTTCAATCACAGCATAACAGAAATACACAATTTATTTCAAACGCACAATAAATTAGACAAATATATGGAAATGGTTGGATTTTTACATGAAACAAATAATTTATGTGCCACTTTATACAAACATGAAATTTGGAATTCACCACCCAAAACCATTCAAACAATTCCATAATTGTTTGTTTTGTCGGGCACTATACGGGTAAATCCAACCTTTTTTTTATGCATTCTCGAAAAAATTGATTGTGTTTTTGCCTATTATTTTCCATCACACAATACAAATCAAAATGGGAAAATTCATTGTTTTGAAGGATACAATCATCAATACAGATAACATTATTAAAATTGAAATTTGTAATCAACGTAATAATGAAGCCTACACAATTTATACTCTCTCATCAAACACAAATGAATGGAATAAATATATAACAAAATATGGAAACCCCGAAGATTATGACAGTATTACACAGTGGATTGAAACTCAAAAATAAAAAAATCAAAATCACCTTTTTTATTCAACCCTTTGTAATGACCACCTCCCCACCCAAACACGACACTATAGTGTTGGCCAAATCACTCGCTGAACCATTTTGTTCCCCCATTTTGCGATTCATGACGAACCATTTGTCTTCGGTCTGCATTTTTTTCCATATTTGATCATTCATATACAACCAATGCGACCCTGTGTGCAACAATTTCACCGAACCATAAGACAACCAATAAATGAGTCCATCATACGCCGACGCATTGACTATGTATCCCGCCCCGTCTTGGCAATTCGTCCCGATGGAAACCTGTTCGTCCCACGGTTTGGTGGACAAACAATGGTGCGACAACATCAGCACATAGAAATCCAACCGTTTCCCGAAAAACACGCCGACCTCGTGGTCAAACGTTTCTCTCGACACCAGAAAGCGGAAATCGTCTTCCAGAATCAACACATTTCTATAGTGTCTCTTCTTCGCCAAACGCAACACGCCAATGTGGGATTGAATGCAACCAATTTGTCCACGCTCGTCGGCTTCGAATCGCTCGCACACACTTTGAGAGAAAGCCATGTTGGACAATTCCGCCTCGATTTGTTGCAAACGGTCAACCCTTTTTTTCAGGTTGATGTAAAATATCTTGTCAATGTGTTCCATGGATAAGAGCAATGATATCTATAATGTCAGGATTTTATGTGTTTTTTTACAAAAAAAACAATATAAAACAAAAACATTTTTTAACGGAAAGAAGAAATGGAAGAAGTTTGTGGTTCAAACACTAAAAAACAAAATGACGAAAACAAAACACATAGTTGTTTTATTTATCATAACGATATTGCAAAAATTCAAAAAGACAGTGATATTACACAATATTTACTAAATTATGATAAAAATTTTGTGAGAGAATCTATGCCCCCATGTATACACATTATTTATACGGGCGATAATTATTTGAAATTAAAAGAAGTGTTGAAAAAAAATATTCTATTGAATTATTACAAAAAAAGAAAAATATTCAATACATACAAAGAAACACAACAATATAGGTATTGTGTATTTTACTCGTTTGCGAAAAAAATTGAAATCATTTTCTCTCAAAAAAGTTTCACACAAACAAGAGAAATGGCACAAACGATGGAAGTAGTAAATGATGGAGAAATGTATTTCCCAACTAAATTCGCACAAGAAAATTGTTATAAGGATGTTATGCCATCCTCATTGTGTTTTGCAAATGGAATGCGTTGCATGTGTGGAAGCAGAAGAGATAAAATATTTCATTCCAAAAGTTTATTTAAAAATCACTTAACAACACAATGTCATTTGAATTGGGTAAAAAATCTCAATATGAATGTTGATAATCATTTTATTGAATGCCAACGTCTCAGCACTGAAGTTGGTAATCTAAAAAAAATAAATACTCTTCAAAACAATGAAAGCATACATTTAAAAAACGAGATTGCCAAACTCAAGCATGAGATACAATGTTTGAAACAGGATAAGCAAATGAATTTACAGTTCATTCAATCCTTGACTCAACAGCAATTGAGAGAAAGCACTGACAACAATATTATGGATTTGTCATAATACGGTTTCTCAAACACAATCGCACTTTTTTATTGTGGCAAAACCAACAAGAATATTGTGAAGGTAAATATAAATGGAATCCAAAATACCCGCCAACAGTTTCATTGACGATGACCGCCCTGCGTCCATGTTTAAAAAAAAAACATTTTCCAATTACAACCGTAGCGAGGTCAAGGAAGCATTGATTACCAGTTTGTTGAAGGAAAAAATAGAAAACGCATGCAATTGGTCGGCCGAGTTGATTTGTTCAGGTCAATATACCGTATTGTGGGAAATCATTTTGTTTTTTTTTTCCAGACACATTTGTTTAGGCAATCCCAAAATACCCATTTACATCAAAAAACGATATGATTTGTTTCGCAACATCATAACCAAGGATACATTGGAGGATGAAGTCGATTTGCGGAACAACGAAACTATCCGCGAATTGTTCGCGGAGATTGTCTGTATTTTGACATTTTCCAAGAAAAAAAACTGCATTGAATATGTCAAAATTGACCGTGAGGAAGAATTCGACATGACCAAAAACAAACATTTGCTGAAAGCCCCCACTCTGGAATATGCCATGAGAGTCATGATTGAAGACGACCCCAAAGAGTTGTCTATTGCCATCAACGAATTGGTCCATAGTTTGTCCATCAAAAACATCAAAATGTCGTGTTATTGGGTCGAATGGATCATCGAATTTGACGCCATTTGTCGAGGTCGCAAAGAACCCTGTTATTGTGCCAAACGTCTGCAATTGCATGTCGAAAACAAACACAAAAAAGACATCATATGGTTGGTTTGGGATTCGATTTTGCACGAAAGCAAGAACCACGTTTTGTTTGTCAGGGAAACAAACCTCGCCTTGTTCGATTTGTTTTGCATTCGATACACGAAATCGTGTTGCACATCGAGAAGATACATTATCTATTATGCCATTTCTCTTTTGATTGAACCCTTTGATTTGAATCTTCCCATCATTGAAGAAAAAAGGTCTATTCACTTTGTCAAAAACAAAATTCATGAAGTCTATAAACAAATCAAGAAGAACAGACAAACTAACAACAATAATGACACGGAAGAATACGACACTATAGAAAATGAATGTGTTGTTGAGTCTTGTTCTTCGGCTGAAGAACAGGAGTCGACCCCTCTTTGACACCTTTTTACACCTCTTTGACACCTTTGCAAAAGAGTATAAATAGACAACAAATGATTATTTATCAATGAACTCACCCAACGAAAACAACCAAAACAAATACATTGAATTTTTGGACAAACACAAAACATATCCGCATTTAACCTCAACTGATATAATCTCCATCATCAACACGTCCAACCTTCACTATAGTTTGGTTTGTTCAAATTTTCAGAAAACCCAAAGGGGACACGAAATATCAAAATGGCTTTTGTTTGAATTACAGCTACCGCCGCTTTTGTCGTCGCATTTGCCTTTGCCTCTGCTCCTGCAAAAAGAGCAGGTGTTGATTGACGAACAAATCGTGTCTATTGAAAAGAGGTTGAAAGAGTTGGAAGAGATTGCTACCCAGAAATCGCAACCCAAGGAAAAAATAAACATTGAAGATTCAATAAACAATGTCGGCGATTTGTTGCACATTTTAAAGACCTATATAGTAGATGACACGAAAGAATACAACATCGATTTGGTGAAATTGAACTCGGTTAAGCCCGAATTGGAAGAACTGAACAATATGATTGGAATGGAAGAATTGAAATCGTCCATTATTGACCAACTCTTCTATTTCATGCAAGATTTGCATTTGTCGCCTACAGGTGGCGGTGATTTCAAACACACGGTCATCTACGGTCCGCCCGGAACGGGCAAAACCGAAATCGCCAAAATCATGGGACGCATGTTTTCCAAAATCGGCATTCTAAAAAACAATGTCTTTAAAAAAGTGGTTCGCAATGATTTGGTCGCTGGGTATTTAGGTCAAACCGCCATCAAAACCAACAATGTCATCAAAGAATGTTTGGGCGGTGTTTTGTTCATTGACGAAGCCTACTCATTGGCATCGTCCAACGAATCCGACAGTTATTCTCACGAATGCATCGATACGTTGTGCGAAGCCCTGTCGTCGTATAAAGACAACCTCATGGTCATCGTTGCGGGATACGAAGATGAAATGAACAATTTATTTTTCAAAGCCAACAAAGGATTGCATTCACGGTTCATTTGGAGATTCAAAATTGAAAGTTATTCGGCGCATCAACTCTCTCAAATCTTCCAGAAAAACGTCCATGATGCGGGATGGACATTGCATACCGTGCCACCAGACAAATGGTTTGATTCGAAAAAAGACATGTTTCAGCATTTTGGAAGAGATATGGAGATATTGTTTTTATACACGAAAATATGTCATGCACGACGTATTTACGGAAAACAGAGCGAAGTCCGCAAAAGTATTTCTCTCGACGATTTGGATGCGGGTTTCAAAATGTTTCAAAAAAACATCCACAAAAAAGAGGCTGTGAAATACCCACATTTTTATTTGTAGTTGTTTAGTGTTTTTTGCAAGAAAATACAATGTTTTATTATTGTATGTCTGACGCCCAAAAAGTCATAAAAATAAATCCCGAGTTTTTTAAAATACCCACAAACAACAACAAAACAAAAAAAAACGTTGAAAAAAAAATAAGGGTCAAGCCAGACGACAGAGAAACAAAAAACAGCGTCAATAAAAACGTTTTGAATCACATACGCAAAAAACAAAAAGAAATGTTCAGTCAAATGGTCGAAAATTCACTTGAAACCGACCCCTATTTGTCGTCCCCTGAGAGTTCTTCTTCGGGTTCCTTGTCTTCTGGTTCCTTATCTCCCGACGGCGATTTTGAGAAAGCGGTTCAACATTTGGATTCCATTCTTCTTCAACCCACAAAACCCACTCTTGTTAATCATCACCATACAAAATCCATCAAAAGAACAACCACATTCTCTCCTCATGTTCAATTGTCCAATAACGGCACAATACCGATGACATTTTCTGCACCCACCTATACATCGTCGGCACCTACCTATACATCGTCGGCACCCACTTATGGGTGTCTTCGCAATGGGACATTGCCCACCTATCGTTCATGGAAAAAAAACGAAGAACAGTCGAAACCTCACCCCCAAAAACCAGAACCCATGTTTTATTCTGCACCCACAACCCCCATTCAAACCATGCAAAATATAAATGAGATTCAACAATTGAAACAATCTCTCAAACCCAAACCCATAATCAAACCACCCATCACGAAACAAGTCAAAACCATCAAACGCAAATTCAATATAGGAAAATCAAAATACTATTCCAAAATTGGTGTTCTCATCAGCAATCGCACACTGCGAACCCAAACCGTGCAAAAGACGAATGAACTCAAAAAAACGCCCCTCGCTGAAATCAAACGCACTCTGGTGAAAAAGGGTCTCATCAAAGTGGGTTCGGCCGCACCCAACGATGTTTTGCGTAAAATGTATGAATCGGTTTCTCTCTTGGTGGGCGATGTTCAAAACCACAATGTGGAGACCATGTTGCACAATTACATCAATGAATCCAAAGAAGGATCATAATAGGTGTGGTGAAATAATGTAAAAACACAATACAATACTATTGTGTTTTTATGAGGCGACAAGCCGACTGACCGACCAACCGAATCATTATTCGAAAAATCGCAATCTCTGCCCTCGTTCAGTAACCAAGGGTTTCGGCAGTTGGGTCGGGTTTTTTTTGAAAATATTCAAACTGTCCAAATATTTGATTTCGGGGACAACATCGGGTTTCTTTTCAACCAAATTGTTTGCCCCAATGCCGTATAAAAAGTTCTCAATATCCACTGCATTGTTTGAGAGTTGTGTGTTTGCCAGTCTTCCCGTTAAAAGACCGTCCCCGCAAAACATGGTTTTTTCCGTAACAGCATAAATGTTGTTTTGCAAATATTGTCTCTGTTTTTCCAATGAATATTGTTCTAAACTGTAATTCGCAGGTTGATTTTTATCTCTGGTGGATGCCATACTTATATTTTTGTTATATTTTATTTTTTGTATAAAAGTTTATACAACTTTACGTATTCTGTGTTGGATTCCACCAATTCCCCCGACAATAAAAAATGGCAAAACATCTGGTGAAACAAAACGAAATAATCATAGGCAAACATGACGACCACACCGATGTTTTCGTCCTCCGATAAAAAAAGAGCAGCCGCCTTTTGATACAAGCATCTGAACAAAGGGTGTTGCTTCGTTTTTCCGTAAATGAAATCCAGCGTTCTTTGCACTTCATGACAATCAAAGTCGATGTATTCGTCGTCGTCGGTCGCTTCAATCGAGCAAACTTTCTTCACCATCTCTCGGTATTCTTCGTCGGTTGAATATTCAACAATCAAATCGGTTTTGTATTCCATTGTTGAATGCACACTATAGTGTTATTGAGGGTTGTCTTTATCTATATTTGCACCATTTATTTACGGGTATTTTGCCCACCTCGAACCCAACCGTCCATGGCGGATTCTTCCACAGTGAAAGTGGTGTTTTTCACGTGTTCTTTCATAATGTCGTCGGTAGGATACATGGAATAATTCAAAAAGGATTGTTCAGAAACGGTGGAAACACTCGGCTTTTCTCGCACAATTTCGCCTTGTTGCAATTGAGATTCCAAAACGGGATTGCTGCTTCCTTTTCCTAAATAGGGAACGGTGGTGAAAAGTCGTTGCGACAATTGCAGTTTTTGTTCGTTGATGTTCAGGGGTTGGTGCAAATAACTCTCAAACATGACACTTTTGTCTGTCGCCCCTCCTCGTTTCACAAACATACCGCTTTCCATGATTTCGGGTTGTTTGGAGGCAAATTGCGAAAGAGTGTAATTGGAATATTTTTGATTGGACAAATTGGTTTGGGTAATATCCACGGGTTCATTGTTTGCCCGTCCCATTTGATTAAAAACATAAGAGTGTTGCATTTGAGGTATAATGTATGCAAATAAAAAAAACTATGATTTTGATTGTATGTTCAAACCGTCAAAGAAAACAATACGTCATTTACAAAACTTTCTGTTTTCTTTGTTTCACAGTATGCACATTTATCTATGGTGATATAACAGGGCAGGCAATAAGAATGATTAAAACAATCAAATGGTATTAATTCTGTTTTTTCATAACAAATGCTGCAATCATCATGTGTTATGAATTTTTTTCTTCCATTCCAAAACTGTTTGAAATAAGGATAATGATTTTGTATCGTTTCCAAACTGACATTTTTGAACAAATCATAATAATAGCATGGGTTTTCAGAACACAATTGAAAATAATCTTTTAATGCTTTTTTATTACCTAAAATAACAGCCTTTTCATACCAAACTTTGGCTTGTTCTAAGTTATATTCATCGTTAAAATAATAAACACCTATATTATTCATTGCGATACTTAACTCAACCAATTCATCTGCATTGCCCAATTCAGTTGCTGTTTCAAACCAAAAATTTACTTGTTCCCAGTTTTTTTCATTTTTGAAATAATATAGACCTAAACCAATGATTGCATTCACATTACATAATTCAATTGCTTTTTCAAGCCAATATTTTTCTTGTTCAGAATTTTTTTCAACATTTTCATAATAAAAACTTAAATTTCTCATTGCAAAAGAATTACCAAGCAAACACGCTTTTTCGAGCCAAAATTTTGCTTGTTCCCAATTCTTTTCAATGTTAATATAATGAAACCCTAAATTATTCATTGCACTGGCATTGCCTAATATAGATGATTTTTCGAGCCAAACTTTTGCTTGTTCCCAATTATTTTCTATTTTTTCATAATAAACACCTAAATTATTCATTGCATCTGCATATCCTAATTTAGCACTTTTTTCGAGCCAAAATTTTGCTTGTTCCCAATTCTTTTCTATGTCTTGATAATAAAAGCCTAAATTATTCATTGCATTTGCATTTTCTAACAGGGATGATTTTTCATACCAAAAATTTGCTTGTTCCCAATTTTTTTCTATTTCTTGATAATAAACACCTAAATTTATTATTGCTCTGGCATTGCCTAATTCAGCCGATTTTTCAAACCAAACTTTTGCTTGTTCCCAATTGTTTTCAATTCTAAAATAACAACCACAATACAACAAATATATCGGATCTAAACATTCCAAATCTATTTTTGTGGTGTCTTTTGTAAAAAACAAATTGTAAATTTTTTCTAAAACAATTGGGTTTTCAATATAAACATATCTGGATTTATTTTTATTTAGTGTCATGATAATAAATTCTTCCATCTCTTTTGCGTTTTTGGTGGTTGTTGTCATTGTGTTTTTTGGTTGGGTATTTTCAAAATATTAAAATCTTTCAATTTTTCTCAAATATCGTCAATGTCAATCTCCTCTTCTTCCACAACCTTTTCATCACTCGAATATGTAGTCGTATCGTGTATAGGAGCATCATTCGAGAAAATGTTTGATAAACAGTCATTGCCCGCAATCTGGTTGCCCCCGTTTTCATTCAGCGAATCCACCGTTTGAGAGAAGAAATCGGCATTCGTGATACTCGGCACTTTCATCAGTCGTTTCACATCCTGACTGTTGTATAATTCCAACAAATCGCATGTCTTGTAATTCGGTTTTTCAAACGAACGCAATCCCACTAAAACAAAAGCACCTATCGCAACGAAATTGTTTCTTTTGTTTTTCCCCGAAAATCGTCCTTGCAAGTGCAACAACAATTTTTGTCTTCCTGTAATCGTATTTACATAAAACATGCAATTTCCCAAGGATTTAGTCACTATAGCGTATAATTCCAATTCGGCGTCTTCTGACAACCGCAGAAAACTTGACTGAAACCCCGATTCGTTTTTTCTTGCCATGCTTTTCGAGCCTTTTCCACCAAATGTATTTTTCACCATTCTATTGTGTGTTTCCAAAATATATGTCGTTATTTCTATTCAATTTTTCTACCTATTGTGTTGTTATTTAACCCCATTGAATATTTCTTCGTCGATTAAAGGACAATATATTGTCTGGATTGTCTATAATGATTCCGCCCGAATTTGCAGATTATTCTATTTTGACCCCTCTTTTAAAATTTGAATTTAACATAATTTCATCACCCGTCTCTTTAAAATTACCTCCTTCAGGTCTCTCAATCATAGGGGTCAACAGGTGCGTCTGTTCCAACAGTGTTTTAGTTTCCAATCCCCAAAAACACGACATCAACACAACGGAAATAGCAATCGACACTATAGTGTCCTTGCAAAACCAAATTAACGCATTCAATACCGAATGTTGGTATAGTGTCAATCGCAATAACAATCAAATTGTCGTCATTCTGGACGGGGGTGAAACACAATACACCATTCCCCCCAATAATTACACCAAGGTGTCCTTTTTGGAAGCATGGAACAATCTTCTCGGTAATGTGATTGTCGCAACAGAAGAAAACAACCGATTCGTCTTTCGTTCGGCAACCGACTTCGCATTGAGAGACATTTTGACACAAGACGGCACCAACTCTATTTATACTGTGTTGGGATTTTTGAATAAGGGTGCAACCATCCCTTCCACTGAAGGAAAACTCATCGCAACCACTTTTTCTCTCTTGCCAAATTTTCGTTCTTATCAACCACCGCCGTTTCAAATCGATGGAATCAATTCACCCATTTTTTCAGTTGACTCATCCTCCTTGGCGACATTTTACAACTCAATCATCGCATTGGATTTTCAAAACACAACTTTAACACCCATTTTATCGGCTGGCTATTATCGGCTCTCGTCATCCATGTTGGCAACAGATTTTGTGTTTGATTTTGCAAATAATGAAAACAGTGTTTTTGTTTTGTATTTTCCTGAACCCATCACTATAGTGAATAATTCCACTATAATCAATGGTGGCTCCCATAAAAACATCCTTTGGATTTCCCCAGAAATAAGGATGAAGAAAGGAACGACAAATATTGGATCTTTTTTATCAAATCGAATAGTGAATGAAGGTGCAACCCTACGAGGAGGAATGATAGCAACAGAAGAAATAATTTTTACGAATTCGAGTTCTTTTGAGGAAGAAGAAACGAATTATATCATTCAAGAAGAATCAATCCAAACCAATCATCATCAATTAAATTTTCGTGTTTCTTCATCATCTTTCACATTACAAAGTCCCTATCCTCTTGCATACAACAGTAGCGAATATATATCCCCCAACAACCTTTTTCCATTCTGTATGAATCCATGCCAACCCCAAGTAATCATAAAACCGCAAAATTCATCCACCAATAATTCCACCATAACAAAAGCCATGCGGTATTCACAATACATTCGAAACAGTCAAAATAAAAAAACTATCTTTCTTTAACACACTCTCTCAAACACTATAGAATAAATTGTATAGTGTTTCTCTGACCCCCACTCTCTTTCTCTCAAAAACACCATACAATTTATTCTATAGTGTTTCTCTGACCCCTCCCTTTTTCAAAGACATTTTGAGAGAAAAGTAAAGAGGTCTTTCTCTCCGCTTCGCTTATCAATGTTGTTTTTGAAAACACAAACCTATAGTGAAAATACAAATCATTAACACCATAGGTATAATTCTACCACTCATTTCTCATTATGGCAAAAATCGCAAAAAAACACTAAAAATGAATGTCTACTTTCTCTCCTTTTCTCTCGAAAGTCCTTTTTTGAAAACATATTTCTATAGTGAAAGACCAATCATACAAATCACGATAGGTATTATTCTACCACCCTACCATTAAAATCCTATGTTAATAAGCGAAGCGGAGAGAAGCGGAGAGAAGCGGAGAGAAGCGGAGAGAAGCGGAGAGAAGCGGAGAGAAAAACCCTTTTCCCTTCTCTCGAATAATGTATTTTTCAAAGACTTCTATAGTGAAAAGACCAACCATGAAAAAACACAATAGGAATAATTCTACCACCCTACCATTTTATTTCTTATATTTGAGAGAAAAGTAAGAAGGTGTTTCTCTCCGCTTTGCTTATTAACATTCTCTTTTGAAAAGACTTATACAGGAATAATACCAATCATAAAAAACACGATAGGAAATATTCTACCACCCTACCATTAAAATCTTCTTTTTGAGAGAAACACCCTTTACTTTTCTCTCGAATGTTCTCTTTTGAAAAGACTTATACAGGAATAATACCAATCATAAAAAACACGATAGGAAATATTCTACCACCCTACCATTAAAATCTTCTTTTTGAGAGAAACACCCTTTACTTTTCTCTCGAATGTT
>Ga0247844_1003807_pt1 | contig 21489 bp, 16 predicted proteins | sample LaCtaG_FD_192421 | JGI IMG/M metagenome (GOLD analysis project Ga0247844, IMG submission 192421) | Freshwater microbial communities from meromictic Lake La Cruz, Castile-La Mancha, Spain - LaCruzMarch201714.5m_1 | ecosystem: Environmental > Aquatic > Freshwater > Lake | place: Spain: Castile-La... | reverse complement strand
GCGCACAAATCCTTCGCCACTTAGACCAAAACCGGCTCCGGGTGTGGTAACGATATTTTTTTCTTTCAGTAAATAATCGAAATATTCCCAGCTTCCCATGCCTTCGGGTGCTTTAGCCCATACATAAGGTGCGTTTTTGCCTCCGTAAATGGTGTAACCGGCTTTTTCCAAACCTTCGCGAATGATGCGGGCATTTTCGGTATAAAATGCTATCAACGCTTTTACCTGCTTTTTACCTTCGGGGCTGAAAGTAGCTTCGGCAGCACGCTGTACAACATACGAAGTTCCATTGAACTTAGTGCTATGACGGCGATTCCACAATTTATTCAACGCCACTTTTTCTCCATTTTCCGAAAATGCCATTACTGTTTTTGGAACTACCGTATACGCACAACGAGTACCTGTAAATCCGGCTGTTTTCGAAAAACTACGAAATTCCAAAGCCACTTCGCGAGCACCTTCAATTTCGTAAATGCTATGCGGCACATTCTCTTCGGTTATAAATGCCTCGTAAGCAGCATCAAAAAGAATAATTGCGTTGTTTGCTTTCGCATAATCAACCCAAACTTTGAGTTGAGCATGTGTTAGCGTTGTTCCGGTAGGATTATTTGGGTAACAAAGATAAATCAAATCTACTTTTTCGGTTGGCAATTGCGGCACAAAGTTATTGGCCACATTACAAGGCAGATACACCAAATTACTCCACACATTTTGTTCGTTCGGTTCACCCGCACGGCCACCCATAGCGTTTGTATCCACATACACAGGGTAACTTGGGTCGGTAATAGCCACACGATTATTCACGCTGAAAATATCACCGATATTTCCGGTATCGCTTTTTGCGCCATCGCTTACAAAAATTTCATCAGCTTCAATATCCAAACCTTTTGCTGTAAAATCATTTGCCACAATAGCGTCGCGTAAAAAAGCATAACCCTGTTCCGGTCCATAGCCGCGGAAAGTTTCGGCATGTCGTTGTTCTTCAGCTGCTTTAATCATAGCATCCACCGACGCATCGGGCAGAGGCAAACTCACATCGCCAATTCCCATACGAATAATAGACGCTTCTGGATTCGCTTCTTTGTGCTGTGCTACGCGCTTTGCAATTTCCGAAAACAAGTATGTTGCCGGTATTTTAATAAAATTGTCGTTAATTTGTGCCATATATATATATTTGCCCCTAACCCCTAAAGGGGAATAAGAGTAGTTAGTATTCTTTTTCTTAAATCCCCTTTAGGGGTTTGGGGTCGACTATATCTCTCCTTCAAAAACCGTTGTAGCTCCACCTGTCAGATACACATGATTATCTTCCGCTTTCCATTCGATAGTCAATTCACCACCAATGAGTTCTACTTTTGTTTTGCGTTCGCTAAGTCCATTGAGTACACCTGCAACTACTGCCGCGCAAGCGCCTGTGCCACAAGCTAATGTTTCGCCTGAGCCTCGTTCCCAAACGCGCATTTTGACATGCGATTTATCTACTACCTCAATAAATTCGGTATTGGTGCGTCGTGGAAAAGCCCTAACGTTTTCGACTATCGGACCAATTCGGGGTAAATCTAATTCGGAAATTCCGTTTGTAAATATCACAGCATGCGGATTTCCCATCGAAACTGCCGTTATGTTGTACGTTAAATCGTCGTTGTATTTTAGTTCTTTATTTACAACCTGAGTTTCATCGTAAATAGTTGGAATGCTAAGCCCGTTTAAAATAGGCTCTCCCATATCCACAGTTACTTTTTCCACTTTATTATCTTCATCTACAAATAATTCCAACACTTTTACACCCGCAAGGGTTTCGAGCGTTACCGAAGTTTTGTTTGTTAAGCCTTTGTCGTACACAAATTTGCCAATGCAGCGCGAAGCATTCCCGCACATTTCCGATTCGGAACCATCGGCATTGAACATGCGCATACGGAAATCGCAGGTTTCCGATGGCATTATCATTACTAATCCATCCGAACCAATTCCTTTGTGGCGGTCGCTGTATTTTATAGCAAATTCCACCGGATTTTCGATTGTTTCTGTAAAACCGTTTACGTATATATAATCGTTTCCGGTTCCTTGCATTTTTGTGAATTTCATGTTCAGCAGTTTTTTTAAGTTTGCAAAAGTACGGATATTTTCGGGAATGAAAAAAGAAAACTGTTCTTAGTTCGGGTTACAGAAAGCAATTTATGAAAATCAACATCTAAACCGCACATTTGCTTTTGAAATATCACATTTAATGCCTCCGAACAAACAATTTAAAATAAAATGCAATAGAATTTCGAACAATCCAACTACATATAGCTTTTATGCAATCGTTTGCTGTTAATTTGTAAACTTTTTAGCAATCAACATGTTATATCGAAATATATTTATCTAATTTTGTCAGTTGTTTTTCAATAATTCTATTTTATAATCCTTAAAAATTATGTTTGGTATGAAGAAAATTACTTTATTAATAGCTATTTTAACTATTACAATTCAAGGTGCATTTGCATGGGATTGGCCATCTGCAAGAAATTACAATGGAAGTACTCCAGAGCAACCCTCTACTATTTATCTTGGCGACCAAGGCACTTTTGGACATGATTCATGGTCAAATTTAAATTCACATTGGCCTAAATGGAGAGTTGTCATTCACTCAGGTGCTGATATTCATAATGGAACTTACGGCTCGTGGTCAAGTTACTCAAATGTTCAACATAAACAAGGTTCTTCACCTCGTTTTACTACAACAGGGACTTGGTACTGGGGTATGCAAGTAGAATATACCGATGCAGGAGGTACTACGGCTTGGTATTGCCGAAACAATTCAAATTGGCATAGCATGTATGGTACTCCTACTTCAGATTTAACTATTACAGTTTCAGCCCTTTCCGACCCTACTTCTCAAAGTGCAACAGCATCCTCAAACACTCAAATCAATCTTAGTTGGGAAAAATGGAATAGCAAAAATGTAATGGTTGTAAGACGATTAACTTCGGCCAGTGCTTCCAATGCCCCAACTCAAGGTACAGCCTATTCAGTAGGAAATACACTTGGAACTGGAACGGTAGTTTATAATGGTGCTGGAATTAGTTTTAATGATACTGGATTGACGCCAGGCACAGGATACACTTACATGCTTTATTCCGAAAATTACAGTTACTATAGCACTGGCTCAACTGCAACAGCTACTACAACAGCAGTTTCTGCTGCTTCCGATTATTTCCGTTCAAAAGCGACTGGTAACTGGAATACTGCAAGTTCATGGGAGTCATCAACTAATGGAAGTTCAAATTGGATAACTGCAACTTTAGTTCCTGGAAGTTCGGCAACGGCAATAACAATCTTAGATGGACACAATATTACCCTCGATGCCAATGTTTCTGTTTCGGGATTAACAATTAATACGGGAGGTACTTTTACTGCCAGCGATGCAATAGCACGAACGTTAACAATCGACAATTCAACAGCTGGAACAAATTCTACATTAACCAATAACGGAACTTGGGCAAATGGTTCAGGAGCTTCAACAGTAGTTTTTACGGGTAATCCAAGTAGTGGTAATGCTGTACATGCAATTTCGGGAACCATTGTATTTCAGAACCTAACAGTAAATAAAACAGGTGGAAGTTCCAATGTTGGGGCTTCGTTTGGTGCAAATTCATCTTTAACCGGAACCTTAGAAATTGGTGCTGGTGGATATATTTCTACAATTCCTCCAGAAGGTTTTTATGGAACAGGCTCAATTTTGAAATTTAATCAAGGAGCACCAGCTATTTACGATGTAAATCCGGGAGATAAGACTTGGTCTGCATCAGTAATTCCTAATAATATTACTGTATCTTCGGGAAAAGTAAGAGTAAATGAAAATAGAGATGCAACAGGTGATTTGATAATTTCAAGCGGTGCCACTTTGGAATTAAGTGCCGCAAAACATCTATCTGTAAATACTGCATTAACAAATAATGGCTCACTTATATTGAAATCGGCCGAAAATATTGGTACAGCTACTATAATTACTACAGGTACTGTAGGAGGTTCTGGCACAACAACAGTAGAGCAATTTATTTCGAGTGCAGCAAAGGGCTCAACGGGTCGAAATTGGTATATTTCGAGTCCACTTTCGGCTGCAACAAGTAGCACTATAACAACAGCCACCGGAAATGATTTGGTGTATTACGATGGAACAACACCTTGGGCAAATGCAGAAGCAACAATGGCTGTAATGAAAGGATATATTGCTGTTTCGCCTGACGGAAATAAAACCATTCAATTTACGGGAGGTTCGTTAAACACAGGAAATCAATCCGTTATTAACCTGCCAGCTGGTTTTAATTTAGTTGGAAATCCTTACGCTTCGTATGTTGACTTTACTAATGCTACAAAAACAAATGTTGCAAATTCAATTTGGTATAGAAGCAAATCTACAGAAGTATATAAATTCCACACATATAATGTTACAGGAGGAACAGGAGTTAACGATGGTACTACCATTATTCCTCCTATGCAAAGTTTTTGGATTAAAACTACAAGCGCTACAAACACATTTGGCTTTACAAATACACTGCGATTGTATCAGGCTCAAACTGATGCAACTAAACGACTTAAAGCACCCGCAAGTAGCAGTCAAAAATTACTGCGATTAGAAGTGGCGAATGGAGAAGATAAGGATGAAACAGTGGTTTATTTTAACGACGGCGCTTTAAATACTTTCGACGATTACGATTCGCAAAAAATGTTTAACGAAACAGCTGGAGCTCCAGAACTTTACACATTTAGTGATAATAAAAATCTTGTTATTAACGGATTTAATTCAATTCAGTTAGATACCGAAATTCCGGTAGGCTTCCGCACAGGCAATACCGATGCGAATGTCAATTTCAAATTAAAAGCTTCTCAACTACAGAACTTTGGGACTGAAACAGAGTTGGTGTTGATAGATAGAAATGGCAGTACAACCGAAACTGTGTTGAACGAAGGCTCTGAATATTCATTCAATTCAACAGCAGTTAATACGACCAATCGATTTAGTTTGGTTTTTAGAGCAAAAGGTTCTACAACGGGTGGTTGTTGCTACAGCACTTTCGAAAACAAAATTCGGATTCAGAAGAATGAAAGCAATCAGATTGTTGTGAATTGCGATAGCGAGGTTTTGAAAAATGCGTCCATTTCAGTTTACAATGCAGCTGGTCAGAAATTGATGCAACAGAGTGTTCAAAGTTCGACAACCATTTTATCAACTGCGTTTAAATCTGGTGTATATTTGGTTAAATTGCAATCCGAAGGCAAAATTTACAATGTAAAAGTTGCTATCTAAAATTCTTAAATCAAATTAAAATCTAATATTTATGAAAAGAGCAGATAGCATTAAAAGATTGGAGTATTCGCTTCCAATTATTGAAAAAATTGAAATTGATACGAATATTTCATTGCAATTAGATTCGAGTCCACCTTTGGGTCCATCCGAAACAAATAACGCACAACCAAATGAAAATGCAAATCCATTTAAAATTGAGTTGGTATAAAATAAAAAAATCCTCGAAATTCGGGGATTTTTTTATATCAGTTAATCCGCTTTCGAATTTTATGCTTATTTTTGTACACTAAGTTTTAAAAAAGAAACAAAAACACAACAGTCAATATTATGGATATTCGAACGCTCAGCAGTATTAAATCAAAGTTCGTTGCCCGTCAGGTAGCCGAAGAGTTAGTTATAGTGCCTTTAAGTGGCAATGTGGCTCAAATGAATGAGCTTTTCACACTCAATGAAACAGGCAAATTTATTTGGGAAAACGTATCGGAGGATAAAACTGCCACTCAAATTTCGGCACTTATGACGGCGGAATTCGATATCGACGAACAAACAGCTCAGCGCGATGTGGAGACTTTTTTGACACAAATGGATCTGTTGGAAAAATACAATCATTAAGCAATGAATCAGTTTGGATTTGAATTTAATATAGCAATTGCTGAAATTGTATTACATGTTTTTTCGAAAAAAGCAATTGAATTAGAAGACGGATATGTTCCGTTTTTAGTTGATAAAAGCAAAACTGCCGACATCGAAGTGGAATGTTTTCAGGGTTTACCCGAAGTTGATTTCGATGCATTGAAACTTTTGTTTGATGCTAAAAATGAAGAACAGCGGTTTTATTCCATTTATGAAGTTGCTGAAGGATATTGCTTTGTACTTTTCGACCAGCAAACAAAAGATGAAATTCAACAAATTGCTTATCTGAATGCTGCGTTCGACAATTGGAAAATTCACAGTCGCAATGCAATGGCGCTTAAATACCCCATGGGCCCCATTATTATGCATTACCTCACTTTGCTTACCGATGCTGTATTGATGCATGCTTCGTGCGCTTTTGATGGCAAAAAAGGGCGTCTGTTTAGTGGTTTTTCGGGCGCCGGAAAAAGTACCATGTCGATGATTTGGGCAAATGCAGGTTCGCAAATCATTAACGATGACCGCTTGGTAATTCGTAAAATGGATAATCAGTTTTTTGTTTATAATACGCCTATGTATTATGTCGATATTTCGAAAAAAGCGCCTTTAAGTGCCATTTATCTGATAAGTCATTTCCCCGAAAATAAAGCAAAAAAACTAAGTGGAGCATTAGCCGTTTCGAAAGTAATGGCATTTTGTATTCAAAATAATTTTGATAAGTCGTTTATCAACAAACGATTAGAATTTTTCGCGGACTTATGTTCTACAACACCGATATATGAGCTGGGGTTTGTTCCCAACGAAAGTGTAGTGACCTATATCACTGAAAATGAAAAACAAGGATAACAACTCGCAGTTGCACGATTTTGTGGAAGCATTGCTCGATGATGCGTTGACGCTCGAAATTAAAATGCAGGGATACAGTATGTTCCCTACATTAAAAAACGGCGATACAGCTCATGTCGAAAAATGTACGCCTGATAAAGTGAAACGTGGTGATATTTTAGTTTTCAAACACAATGGCAAATTTATAGCACATCGTTTTTTAAAACTAAAAAACGAAAACGTCCATCGATTTTTTGTTGCAAAAGGAGATAGCAACCGCCATTACGACCCGCTTTTTAACGAAAAGGAATTGATTGGTAAAGTTATTTCGGCAACTAAAAATGGAAAAATTAAAAGCGTAAATTCATTTTCCCAACTGTTTAGGACAAAGCTTACGTTGCTGTTTCCAACTACTATAACAGAAGTAAACAATAAATTATTGCAATTTCAAAATCGTATTCGGGGAGTAAAAAGCAAGTTAAAAAACCTACGTACAAATTACAAATTAGCTGCTACAGGCTCCGGCAAAGAAATCTTTCAGAATGCTCTGATTGCTTTTTTGCAGGGAGTTTTGCCATTTGTATTAATAATTTGTATAAAATGGCTTATCGATTATTTGACGCAGACTACCAACGAATCCACACAACAACTTTTTAGTTTTTATGGCCTGCTTATTTTAACGGCTTTAGTGTTTTTGGCCAATGGAGTTACTACCGAATTGCGCGGTTTTCTGGGTGAAAAGTTAACGCAATCTATTGCCAAACGCATGTATGATAAGGTGCAACATAAACATTTGTCGCTACAATTATCGCATCTCGAAAATCCTACGGAATTAGATAAAATCCATCGTGCCGTTCAGGAAGCCACTTACCGCCCTGTAAAATTTATAAACGAGCTTTTAACGCTGTTAAAGTCAATAGCTTCGGCTGTGTTTTTAGCCGGATTATTCCTGACAATAAAATGGTATTTGGTTGTAATGCTTATTGTTGCAGTTATTCCGGGCGTATTGATTCGATTAAAGTTTGCACGTCGTTTTCACAAATTAAAAGATACTCAAAGTCCGGCTGAACGCGAAATGTATTACTACAACCGTGTGCTCACGGGCTTTCCTTTTGCCAAAGAAATAAAATTATTTCATTTCAGCTCGTTTTTTGCTTCACGATTTAAAAACCTGCAAAAACGACTTTTTGGCGAGCGAATATCACTTCGTAAATCGGAAGTAAGTTGGAATATTGCATCGCATCTTTTTACTGTTTTACTTATTTTTGCTTCGTTGGCATATGTGTCGTATCTCAAAATTCAGGGCGAAATAACGATTGGCGCTGTTGTGCTGTTTTTCTTTGCTTTTCAACGAGGCTATAGCGTACTGAGTGAACTCTTTAAATCGGGAACGCAATTGTTGGAAGATACCAGTTATTTGGAAGATGTACGAAAGTTTTTCGATATTAAAGACAGTGCCATTCAACATCGAAGCCGAATGGAATTAAAGCAATCCATACGGGTCGAAAATGTGAGTTTCAGTTACGAAACAAGTAAACGAGAGGCATTGAAAAATGTGAATATCACCATTCCTGCTGGTAAAACCATAGCTATTGTGGGTGCTAATGGTTCCGGAAAATCGACATTTATAAAGCTTCTTTGCGGGTTTTATATGCCTACTTCGGGCGAAATTTTATACGACGATAAAAGCACCTTATCACTTGGTCAACAAGCAATTTCGAAAAACATGGCTGCCGTTTTTCAGGATTTTGCTTTGTATAATGTAAGTGCTATGCAAAATATTGCATTGGGAAATATTGACGAAAAACCTGACTTGGACAAAATTACGGAAGCCGCAAAAGCTGCAGGTATTCACGAAGTGTTACAGAACTTACCAAACGGTTATCATACCATTTTGGGAAATATCTTTAACGGTGGCGAGGAACTCAGCATGGGGCAATGGCAAAAATTAGCCGTAGCACGCGCATTTTATCGAAATGCCGAATTGTTAATTATGGATGAACCTTCGAGTGCTTTGGACGTTTATTCAGAAACACAAATAATGGACTCGCTCCGTAAAATGGCCGAAAACAAAACAGCTATTATCATTAGTCACCGGCTCACCTCGGTACAATGGGCCGACGAGATTTATTTATTTGATAAAGGAGAAATTATTGAACATGGCACGCATGATGAATTAATTGCTTTGAAAGCTAATTATTACAAATTATATCAAGCAACGCGAAAAAACTGACGAATTGCTAAGTTTTACAAAGCTCTATTTAAACTACTTAGAATAGGTTTTTGCAAATTATTTTTTTATTTAAAAAGTAGTGTAAGATATCCAGAAAAACAAGTAATTTTGTGCAGTTTCAAATTTTGTTTTTTTTATTTTAGTTATAAGGAAAAAGTAAAAAAAACACGTCTAATTGTGAGTTAACCCAACTTTTTAAATTTAATACTTTTGTATAAAAAAATACCTGAAAAAAAAATCACTATGCAATCCCACACATCCAAAAATAGCTACAGCGCAGCACAACTTTACGCATTAGTAACACTAAGAGTTTTCATTGGTTGGTATTTTTTATACGAAGGGTTAGTAAAAATTTTAAACCCCAACTGGACAGCTTATGGCTATTTGAAAGACTCAAAAGGTTGGTTTGTAGGCTTTTTTGAATTTATTACCAACAACGACTACATAATGCAGGCTGTAAACCAAATAAATATATATGGTTTGATACTTATTGGCCTATTTCTGATTACCGGTTTTTTAGCAAAAGCTGCCAGTATTGGAGCTATAACCTTATTGAGCTTGTTTTATTTGTCGCACCCGCCCCTGCTCGAAGCTATATATATTTTGCCATCGGAAGGTTCGTACCTTTGGATTGACCGTAATTTAATTATGCTCGTAGCTGTGGTGGTTTTGGTCTTGTTTCCAACATCAAAACACATTGGGCTTGACCGTATTGTTTTTAAAAAGCAAGAAGAATAACTAACAGAAGGAAGAAATTTGTATGTCCGAAAATCAAGAGAATATATCCAAAAACAGCCAAAAATTGGAAAAGTCGCCTTCCGAAGGTCGTCGCAACGCACTTAAAACACTTGCTACCATACCTGTACTGGGTGCAATGGCTTATGGCGTGTACAAAAAGAAAACCATTGAAAACAAAAATCATTTAGCCGGCAGTATTTTCAATACCGATGCAACTCCAGATGTAAAACCCGTACGTTTTGGAGGAAAAAAAATTCGCATTGGTATAATTGGCTATGGTGGTCGAGGCGCTTATTTGTTGCAGGCACTGGGTTTTGCAACACCCAACTATATTAACGGATTAAAGGAACAGGCAAAGAAAGATCCCGACAATACACGTTACAACGATTTTTTGGAACAAGACAATTTGAATGTTGAGATAACAGGCATTTGCGATATTTTTGAACTAAATGCAAAAGAAGCTGTTCAAGCGGGAGCAAATATAAAAAGACAAGGTTTAGGTGCAAAATTCGACAAAGTTCCTACCGTTTACAAAAACTACAAGGAGCTACTTGCTGCTACCGATATTGATGCTGTAATTATTGCCTCACCCGACCATTGGCATGGCACTATGACTATTGAAGCTGCGCGCGCCGGCAAGCATATTTATGTCGAAAAACCCTTAACATGGACTGTGCCTGAAACATATTTGGTAGAAGAGGCTGTAAAAAACAGTAATGTTGTTTTTCAACTGGGGCATCAGGGACGTCAGATTGAAATTAATCATCGCGCCAAAGAAATGATAGAAAAAGGGATGATTGGCAAAGTAACACTTATGGAAGTAAGTACCAATCGTAACGACCCTAACGGCGCTTGGGTTTATCCACTTCGGAGCGAAGCCAGCAGGCAAACCATCGACTGGAAACAGTTCGAAGGAGACCCGCAACGCATAAAAGAGTATTTAGAATACATGACATCTGCCGGTCTTGCCAAATATATAGGCCCCGATGCGCGGGATAAATTCGTGCCCGAACGGTTTTTTCGCTGGCGTTGCTGGTGGGATTATGGCACAGGGCTAAGTGGAGACCTCTTTACGCACGAATACGACGCCATGAATCACATTATGAATTTGGGCATTCCGGCATCGGCAACTTCGTCAGGAGGTATCTATTTTTTTAAAGATGGGCGTACTGTGCCCGATGTGCTCCAGTCCTCGTTTCAGTTTCCCGAACGCGATATGTGTCTGAACTATTCAGCCACTTTAGCCAGTCAGAACGAACGCCCACGCATTATTATGGGCACTGATGCCACTATCGAACTTGGAGGGTCGCTCAATGTAAAAGTAGATAGCTCATCGATAAAATACAAAGATCAAATTAAACAGGGATTAATAAAACCCGGAGAAATTTTTTATCGTTATGCATCGGGAAAAAGTATTGATGCGCTCTCGTCGCCAACCGAAAAATACTTTGCCGAGCGCGGACTATTATTTTCGTATGTGGGCGGTAAGCGCTATAACACTACTTTTTTGCATTTGCGTGAATGGGTCGAATGTATCCGACAGGGTTTGCAACCTTCGTGCGACATAAAAGCGGCATTCGAAGAGGCAATAACAGCACACATGGGCACTCGCGCATACCTCGAAGGTAGAACCATGTATTGGGATAAAGAAAAAAGAATCATAACAAAAGGATAAAACGAAAGTAATATCATTATTTATTTACCTTAAAAAAATAATTCTATATGTCGTCAGAAATGTCAAGAAGAAAATTCCTAAAGACTGGCTCATTAGCAGCCATCGGGTTAACTGTTGTACCATCATCGGTATTGGGTAAAAGTTTTGGTCATGTTGCGCCAAGCGATAAATTAAATATTGTAGGCGTTGGCGTTGGTGGTCGAGGATTTTCGGTGCTGAAAAGTATGCAGAGTCAGAATATTATCGGGCTTTGCGATACCGATTGGAAATACAGCGAACGTGTTTTCAATCATTTTCCAAACGCTAAAAAGTATTTCGATTACCGTAAAATGTACGAAGAGTTGGGCAAAAGTATCGATGCTGTAATGGTAGCCACTGCCGACCATACACACGCTATTGTGGCTGCCGATGCCATGACCATGGGAAAACACGTATATGTTGAAAAACCCTTAACGCATACGGTGTACGAATCGCGCCTGTTAACAAATTTGGCAAAGAAGCACAAATTAGCCACGCAAATGGGAAATCAAGGCGCTTCGGGCGAAGGCGTACGTACTATTTGCAACTGGATTTGGAATGGTGAAATAGGCGAAATAACCAAAGTTGAGGCTTTTACCGATCGTCCCATCTGGCCACAAGGACTTCCACGTCCATCAGCAGTTGATGAAATTCCGTCCACAATGAATTGGGATTTATTTATCGGACCTGCCCCTATGCGACCTTTCAATCATATTTACACGCCTTGGAATTTCCGCGGATGGTGGGATTTTGGTACAGGTGCATTAGGCGATATGGCCTGCCATATTCTTCATCCTGTTTTCAAAGGTCTACAATTGGGTTATCCGACCAAAGTACAGGGAAGCTCTACGGTACTTTTGGCCGACTGTGCTCCCAATGCTGAAATGGTAAAATACACTTTCCCTGCCCGCGACAATATGCCCAAAGTAGCCATGCCCGAAGTGGATGTTTATTGGTACGATGGTGGATTACAACCTCCGCGCCCTGCCGGATTACCTGCCGGAAAAGATTTAAATGATGGTGGTGGCGGAGTCATTTTTCATGGAACCAAAGACACGCTGATTTGCGGATGTTACGGCATGAGACCTTGGCTCGTTTCGGGTCGCAAACCAGAAGTTGCCACCAAATTGCGCATCGTTACCGAAGGCCACGAAATGGACTGGGTACGCGCCTGCAAAGAAAATTCCGACTCGCGCGTGGAAACAGCATCACCATTTTCAGAAGCTGGCCCATTCAACGAAATGGTAGTTATGGGTGTGCTCGGTGTTCGCTTACAATCGCTAAATCAAGAGTTGCATTGGGATGGACCAAATATGAAATTTACAAATATTCCAGATGATGCAACTGTTCGTTTTATGGAAAAAGACGGCTTTAAAATAACCGATGGGCATCCTACTTTCAACAAAACCATGTCGGAACCCATAAATGCAAAAGCATTTGCCGAACAATTGATTAAACACAACTATCGCGAAGGTTGGAAACTTCCACCAATGCCTTGATGTTAAATTTTAAAAACCTATTTATTTCAAATTAAACACTTATTAAACAACAATTTAAAACATATTACAAAATGAAAAAAGCAATTTATTCAATCATTATAATATTAGCAATTATGAGTAACACAACAAGTGTAAATGCTTCGAAAAAAAAGCCGGCTAAACAAAAAAAAGCAGCTCAGAGCGAGTGGATTACCCTCTTTGATGGAAAAAGTTTTGAAGGTTGGCGTGGATATGGCCGTACCGACATGCCCAAAGCATGGACTATTGAAAATGGCGCTGTTAAAATTAATGGATCCGGACATGGCGAAGCCGGAGCAAAAGATGGTGGCGACATAATTTTCGACCGTAAATTCAAGAATTTTGAATTAACCTTCGAGTGGAAAGTGTCGAAAGGTGGAAATAGTGGTATCTTTTACTTAGCACAAGAGGTACAAGGCAATCCTATATGGAAATCGTCGCCTGAATATCAAATTCTTGACAACGAAAATCACTTAGATGCGAAATTAGGTAAAGCCGGTAACCGCCAGTCAGCATCGCTTTATGACCTTGTTCCCGCTGTTCCACAAAATTCGAAACCCTATGGCGAATGGAACAAAGGCAGTATTATCGTTTTCAAAGGCACTGTGCTACACACCCAAAATGGCGAAAATGTGGTAGAATATCATTTGTGGACCGACGATTGGAAAAATATGATTGAAAACAGCAAATTCAAAGGCTGGGAAAACTTTTTAAATACCGGCGGAGTAAATCGCGAAGGATTTATTGGTCTTCAGGATCATGGCGACGATGTTTGGTATCGGAATATCAAAGTAAAAATTTTGGACTAAGGATTTCTGAAAAATGAAAAAAATAACATTAGTCATACTTATCATTTTGAGCGCGATCCTAAATATTCAGGCAAAAAACCCGTCGAAAAAGGCTATTTACTTGCAGCTCTACTCATTGCGCGACGATATAAAAACGGACTTCGGCGGTACGCTCGACAAAGTAGCTTCTATGGGCTTCACGGGTATAGAGGCTGCTGGCTACAAAGAGGGTAAATTTTATGGTTTAACGCCCGAAGAGTTTAAAACTGAAATCGAAAAGCGTGGTATGAAAGTACTTTCGTCGCATGTAGGCAAATCGCTGCCCGATGAAGTTGGCAAAACAAACTGGGATGATATTTGGGCATGGTGGGACATTACAATTGCGGCACACAAAGCAGCAGGAATGAAATTTATGGTTACGCCCTCAATGCCATTAGTAAAAACCTTGTCGGATTTAAAAACCTATTGCGATTATTACAATCGGATTGGCGAAAAGTGTCATGCAGCAGGTATTCAATTCGGATATCACAATCACAGTTTTGAGTTTTCGAAAATCGAAAATGAAATCATGTACGATTATATGCTTAAAAACACCAATCCCGACAATGTTTTTTTTCAAATGGATGTGTACTGGGTAGTTCGCGGGGGATATAGCCCCGTGGAGTATTTTAACAAGTACCCCGGACGCTTCGAAATTCTGCATTTGAAAGACAACAAAGAGATAGGCGAAAGTGGCATGGTAGGTTTTGATGCAATTTTTGGAAGTACAAAAGTAGCCGGAGCTAACTACTTTATTGTAGAAGTGGAAAAATACAATTTCACTCCTATTGAAAGTGTTCGAAAAAGCCTATTATATTTGCAGAAAAATTCTTTTTTCAACTAAAAAATAATACATGACTTTTCTAACCATTCTACTTTCAACATTCTTTACATTACAAATCGATTCAGCAACAACACAAACCGACAGTATACGCCAAAAAGAAATAAAAGAAGTTACCGTTTATAGCATTGCATCAACCAAAATAGGGCTTCCACTTGTGGCTGTCGATAAAAAAGATCTCGAAAAGCAAGATTTCAGAACGCCTGCAGATGCCCTGCAAACACAAACCGGAATTGCTTTGTCGCGCGATGGCAGCTGGGGAACTTCAGTTAATGTACGCGGAATGGGTGAGCAGCGCCTGATGCTTTTGGTAGATGGCGACCGCTTGCAATCGGCGACGGATGTTGCCGGCGTTTTATCAACGGTTTCGCTCAATCAATTAGATAAAATTGAAGTGATAAAAGGCGCTGGTTCAGTTTTGTTTGGGTCGGGAGCAATGGGTGGCGTGGTAAATTTTGTTACCGAGCGGTCTGCATATTCCAATTACTTAAAAGTAAAAGGAAATGTTCAAACGGGCTACAGTACCGTGAATAATCTCACAGCCAATGCTGGAAAAGTCAATTTCTCGAACAATAATTGGTATGTCAGCGCAACCGGAAGTTATCGGAAAGCCGGCAATACAATGACTGCAAAAGGCGAATTGCCAAACAGTCGGTTCAACGATGCTTCGTGGTCGCTGAAAGGTGGAATGCGCTATGGCGACAATCAGGAATTGGTAGTTGGCTACAACGAGTTTTATGGTTGGGATATTGGCATTCCGGGTAATGATGCTTTTAAACTACCAATACCTACTGTATTAGCAACAGTAAGATATATAGGCATAAAACGCAAGCAATTGAATGGTGAATACGTTTTTACCGATATTTCGGATATGCTTACAAAATTAAGTATAAAAGGATATACGCAAAACATTAGTCGGGATGTAGAAAATGTTTTTAAACCGAATGCAAGTGCAACAAGAATAATTTTACCATCAAGTTTAAACTCCACTTCGGGCGTTAAAGCTACCGCCGAGTTATACTTTAACGATTACAACACTATGACAGTGGGTGTAGAAAGCTGGCTGCGTAAATCGGAAACTTTCAGGCTAAATATTACCGAGACTCCAGTTGATACACTTGTAATAGCCGAACAGCCTTCGCCAATGGCTAAGGTGCTAAATGTAGGTGCTTTTGCTTTGTATAAAAAAGTGATTGACCCCAAGTATTTCAGCATGAATTTGGGTGTTCGGTTGGATTATTTTACGACCTCAAACGATACATTATTTAAAGAATTATTTCGCTATAAAATTGATAATGGCGTGCGCACGGAAGATAATTCTTTTAGAATTGCCCGAACTTTACCATCTCAAAAATCTGATTTTTCGTATTCGGCTCATGTTGATTTTGAATACACACCTGCAAAACGAAACAAATTAACACTTATGCTTGCTACGGCTTATCGTGTTGCCACTATTGAGGAGCGTTACAAATACATTGATGTGGGTGGTACACCAAAAATTGGAAACCCCGATTTACAACCCGAGAAAGGTGGCTTTTCCAATTTAAGTTATATTTTATCAGGTCGCAATTTGAGTATTAAAGCAGATATTTTTGCCAATTATATCTTTGATTTAATTGCCGAAACTCCGGGCAGATTTTCTACTCTTTCCGGAACTTCAATAGATGCGCTAATCTCGAACAATATAAATAAAGCATTATTTACCGGAGCCGAAATGGAGCTAAACTGGCTGATTAGCAAGCAGTTTATGTTTTACACAAATGCTTCGTATGTAAGAGCGCAGGATAGAAATACTAAAAAGTTTCTGACACAAATTCCACCCATGCATGGTGTTGCTAAACTAAATTACCGTTTGCCCAACTACTTCAACGCTGGTTTAGCTGCGCAATGGGCTGCCACACAAACCGAAGCCGCCGAAACCGAAGTGCAAACTCTCGGGCATGTAATTTTAAATTTCGATATTCAATCGACTGATATTAAGTTTAAAAATACAGCAATAAAGCTAATGGCCGGTGTTGAAAATGTATTGAACAAAGCGTATAAAAATCATTTGTTTGGTACGCGTGGTTTGGATTATTATGAAGCTGGCCGAAATGTGTTTGTAAAAATAAATCTGGACTGGTAATTTAAGGACAAAGCAACTTATTTGCAATAATGCATCGTTACGCAATGCAGCGAACCATGTTGCTTGATTAGTGCATTGCAATCAATGCCAATAATTTCGCGGTCGGGAAATGCTTTTTGCAATTGCTCGGCAGCAATTTTATCTTTCGGCGAGTTGTATGTTGGAAGCAAAACAGCGCTGTTAATTATCAGAAAATTAGCATAAGTTGCCGGCAAACGTTCATTTTCAAAATACACAGCATCTGCCATTGGAAGAGGTATAAGATTGTAAAAAACACTACCACCTATAGACGAAAAAGTTTTCAACTCCGCTTCCATTGCCTTCAATGCCTCAAAATGTTCGTCTGTTGCATCATCGCATTTTACGTAAGCTATGCTGTTGTTGGGGCAAAGTCGTGCCAGCGTATCTACATGACTGTCAGTGTCGTCTCCCGCCAAATAGCCATAATGCAGCCACAAAACTTGTTTCGCTCCAAAAAATTCCTTTAACTGTGCCTCTACAATTTTTTTCGACAAATTATTTCTATTTTCGGACAATAAACATTCGGCTGTTGTCAGAATAGTTCCCTCTCCATCCGATTCGATACTTCCACCTTCGAGCACAAAATGCAACTGGTTTTTATAGACTGTATCTTCACCAAAAATTCCGGTTTCAAAAAGTTTACGAGTAATCTGATTGTCATAATTGGCCGCAAATTTCAGTCCCCAGCCGTTAAAAGTAAAATCGCAAATTGTGCGTTTTCCGTTTTCGAAAGTGGTTATTCCTCCATGATCGCGGGCCCAAGTGTCGTTGGTGGGCATTTCGACAAAGCTTATCTTCGACAACTCGTTCTCGTCGAAAAAAGGCTCAACATCTTCAATATCAACACAAACGATTATCAAATTTTGGTATTTAACAATTGCTTTCGCAATGTTTGTAAAGCAGCTGTTCACCTCATCGAGCATTTCAGCCCAATCGGTTTCGGCGTGTGGCCAAGTAAGCTGAACAAAATCCTGTTCGGCCCACTCGGCAGGTAATAATATGTGATTTGGGTATTTCATTAGCACAAAAATACGAAAAAAAATTTACATGAAACCTGAATTTTTGAAATGACAAAAATAATCTTGAAAATTGCCAAAAAAGCATTAAATCTCATCTGTCAAATGTTTGTTTTTACGAGAAATAAGTTCTAATCGGGTGTTGAATTAAAGAGGAGAAAAACGGATATTCTCGATTTAAAAAACGCAAAACAGAATAGTATGTAGTTGTTTATGCCCTACTTAGAAAAGCGCTATGGCAAGGTTAAACTTTTATAAATGGGAATTATTAACCATTGTAGCATTGTCGGGTCGAAGGATGTTAAATTACAGAAATACAAGTGTATAGATTTTTCGAAAGCTTTAAAAAAATATTTTATTTTCATTTTTAAGTTGTATGTGCTTAACAATTTGGAGTTTGCTCTTGTCTATATCCGATTTTTTTTATATATCTTTGCATTTCGTTCCAACGTAATTGGATTGCAACCAGATTAAATGAAGAAAAAAATAAACAAGATTCTGTATATTTCGCAAGAGATATTTCCGTATTTACCCGAATCAGAAATAGCCAATATGTGTCGGTATTTGCCACAGGCAATGCAGGATAGAGGCAAAGAAACTCGCACGTTTATGCCTAAATTTGGTGCTATCAACGAACGAAGAAACCAACTGCATGAAGTTATTCGCCTTTCGGGCATGAATTTAATTATCGACGATACCGACCATCCGCTAATTATTAAAGTAGCCTCTATTCAGGCAGCACGATTACAAGTATATTTTATCGACAACGACGACTATTTTCACCGAAAAAACACCGTAATTGACGAAGCCGGAAAAGAGTACGAAGACAATGACGAACGTACAATATTTTTTGTACGTGGTGTGATGGAAACCGTTAAAAAATTGCGCTGGACACCCGATATTATTCATTGTAGTGGCTGGATGACTGCTTTAGCGCCACTCTATATCAAAAAAGCTTACAATCAAGATCCGTTTTTTAAAAATACAAAGGTTATTTATTCGCTTTGCAACGATGAATTTAAAGTGCCGTTCAGACCTTTATTTGCCGACCGTTTAAAATTGGAAGGAATAGAAAAAAAACATGTTGCTCAATTTAAAGACAAAGAGATTGATTACCTGACGTTATCGAAATTTGCAATCGACAATTCCGACGGTGTAATACAGTCTACACCCGTAATTAGACAGGAGTTAATTGACTACATGACAGAGAAAAAGGTAAAATTTGTGCCTTATGTAAACGAAGAAGATTATGCTGACGAATACCTCCGTTTTTACGACAGTTTAATGTAATAATCCCCTTAATTTTTTAACCGTTCAATTTCAAAATTCGCTTCATTATGAGATGGCAATTTATTTTTGTTCTTGTAATTTCGTTTGTGTTGTATAGCTGCGAAAACGATTTAACTAATATTGGTGCTAACATTCAACCTGCGGGTGATGCCATTACGCTGGGAATTAATTCGTTTGGTGTAAGTTCCGAAAGTTTTGATGTGCCTTTTATTTATTCAAGGCCTGATTCGTTGCTGCTGGGAACATTCCACGATGATACTTTTGGAACGCTTACTGCCGATATACTTACACAGATCCAACCTCCCGTGGGCGTGTCCTACCCCGAAAATGCGAAAGCTGACTCTGCAAAAGTTTTATTGCTGTATTATTCGTGGTTTGGCGATCAATATTCGCCACTCGAAGTAAATGTATATAAGATGGATAAGGGTAAAACATTCAAAGAATCTGAATTATATACATCGAATATCGACGTAAATGAGTATTGCTCCAAATCGATTTTGCTGGGTTCTGAAGTGTTTACAGCCAAAGACTACGCAGGTGGGCGATTAAACCCTTATCTCATTCAAATTGACTTAGATACAAGCTTGTTGTTTGAAAAAAATATGTTCTCGAGCGAATTAGATTCTACTTATACCTTAGGAAACGAAGCTGTGTTTCACAATAAGTTTAATGGTCTTTATATTACTTCAAAATTTGGCACTGCAAGTTTGCTCAATGTAAAAAGCATTTATTTGCGATACTACTATCATTATTCGTATATACGCAAAACTGTAGATGGCCTAAGGGATTCATCTGTAATCGTTTCGCACTATCAGGATTATCCTGCAAATAAAGAAATTCGCACAGTGAACAGAGTGGAGTATTTAAAAAAATCAACAGATTTTGGAACTAATATCAACGTGGTTTCGGCACCTGCAAATACCTATACGAGAGTAACATTACCATTAAAAGCTATCAAAGACAGCTTGTCGAAAGGTGTAAAAGGCAAAACAATGTTGATTAACCGCGCCATTTTCAGAGTGGATGTTGCAGATGTAAAAGATACAACTTTGGCAGTGCCATTGGTAACAAGTATTTTGATGCTCAACGAAGATAGTGTTGATGCTTATTTTAAAACACGTAAGCTTCCTACAACCTACAATTCGGTGCTTGGTAGCATTTCGTACGAATACGATAGTAATAACGAATTACAGTATTATTATAAATTCGATATGGCGAAAGTGCTAACACACGAATTGGCTAAAAACCCAACTACTCCAGAACTGAAATTTCAATTCATACCAGTTTCGATACAGTACGATGGCTCTAATAATATTATTGAAGTAAAGCAACAAAACCTTATGCGGGCTGTAAAACTTTGTTCGGGAACTCACCCCACAAAGCCAATGAAACTGCAAATGGTGTATAGCGGTTTTTAAAACTGAAAGCCAACTTTTAAGCCTAAAGCATTGACATTGGTAGTACCCTCGAAGGTGAAAGTACCGTTTTGAGTTGACTCGCTTAGCTGACCGGTGATAGTATAAACAGCAGCCGAAATACCGGCATATATAGCCGATTTGTAATTCAGGCGGTGATTAATACCAAGTGAGATTTTTGCATACGGACCTCCACGGTAGATTTTAGTTGCCGAAAAAGCATAGCCGGACTCGAACCCAACAAAGGGCGATGTCCGGTTTTTTGATGTATAAGTCTGAATTTTTAGGGATGCCGGAATTAAAGCTAAGTTTGCATCGGCACTCCACAAGTAGCCTGTACCAATTCCAATAAATAAATCTTTTCCAAACGATTTTTGGTTGCCAAAAGTTAAGCCCACTTGTGGAGCCGAAGCCGAAGCAAACGCCTTGCGAGCCAAAGTATTGCCGAATGAAATTTCAAACTGACCGCAGAAATTTTTATTCCGAGCTGTTGCAACATTTGCCTTTTTGGCAGCAATAGTTGGTTCGTTAGTTGCAATTTCTATTTTATCAATTTCGGGCAATGCAAACTGAAACCGAGCACCTGTATTGTCTTTGAGCATAATAAGCTCGTCGTTTTTCAGAATCACTTCCCCAACAAAAACAGCCCCCGATTTGAGGGTAATTTTAGTTCTACTTTCCTGAGCTTGAACAATAAAAAAAGCAAAAGTAAAAATGACAACTATAAAATATTTCTTCATTTATCCCTATTTTACGCTTGCTCAGCAATCACTTCTTTGAATTTCTTCAAAAACAGTGTTGCATCTTGTTTCGACAAACAGAGTGGTGGGAGAAGTCGGATGATGTTGCTACCGGTAACTCCGGTAAATATTTTATTATCAAAAAGCAAGCTTTTTCTAATTTCGCTAATGGACTTATCGAACTCAATACCAATCATGAGCCCAAGTCCACGCACTTCTTTTATACCTTCGATTTTTCGAAGTTCATCGAGGAGAAAACCGCCAATTTTACGGGTGTTTTCGACT
>Ga0247844_1003805_pt1 | contig 21492 bp, 23 predicted proteins | sample LaCtaG_FD_192421 | JGI IMG/M metagenome (GOLD analysis project Ga0247844, IMG submission 192421) | Freshwater microbial communities from meromictic Lake La Cruz, Castile-La Mancha, Spain - LaCruzMarch201714.5m_1 | ecosystem: Environmental > Aquatic > Freshwater > Lake | place: Spain: Castile-La... | reverse complement strand
TCTCCTAGTTGGCACTTTCCTCTCCACCTTCGTCTCTGCGCAACAGCTCCCTCCTGCTGAGGAGCCCTCGCCCAGCACTCCGGCAGCACCCGCGTCCACTCCAAGGACCGATTCCACACCCTCCGCCGAGCCCTCGCCGACCCCGACTCCAGCCCCCGTCCCCGCCGCGGATCCCGCTGCAGCCTCCGACCAGGATTTCATCAACCTTCCCCAACAGTCCGGAGGCGTGGACTCCGGGGCATCCTCAGGAACAGAAATCCCATTCGCAAACGACATGCCCACCCTCCAGGAGTCGGATCAGGATTTTGTCGAACCGAACGATCTCATGCCCGCCGACGGCGCGGGCTCGCCTCCGATCGACCCTCGCACACTCGCCGCATCAGGCGAAGAACAGGAACGCAAGCTTAATATCCGCTACAAGGAAATCCGTCTAAAAGCCGAAAAAGACCCCTCCGTGGCCACCCTCCTAGACAAGGCCAAAACAGCTAGCACCTTTGAAGGCGAGCGCGCCGCCTACCGCGAGTATTATCGCACGCTCTTTCGTAAGATGAAAAAACTTGACAACCTTCTCGCGAAGAAGTGCGACCTCATGGAAAAAACCTACCTTTCCCGACTCGCCCAGACACGCATCGAACCCACGATCCCCCTCGAACCCCCGCCAACCCCCAAGCCCCTCGCCAACCAATAAATCCGCACCCCAACCCAAAAAAAAGCTGCCCGACATTCCATGACTCTTTCCAGCAACCCGGAAATGAAAATCTTCACAGGCAACGCCCACCCGGCCCTTGCCAGGGATATTTGCAGCTACCTCGGCGTCAACCTCGGCGATGCCACTGTAAGCTCGTTCCCCGATGGTGAGACGTTCGTCAAAATCAACGACAACATTCGCGGTCGCGACGTGTTCATCATCCAGCCCTCGTGCCCACCCACGAATCAGAATCTGATGGAACTCCTCATCATGGTGGATGCCGCCCGCCGCGCCAGCGCCGCACGCATCACCGCCGTGATCCCGTTCTTCGGCTACGCCCGCCAAGACCGCAAGGACCAACCCCGCGTTCCCATCACAGCCAAGCTCGTCGCCAACCTTATCGTTGCCGCAGGCGTGAACCGCGTGCTCACGATGGACCTCCACGCCCAACAATTGCAGGGGTTTTTTGACATCCCCGTCGACCACCTCCATGCAATGCCCGTGATGGTCGAACACATCCGCAAACTCGCCATACCAAACCTCATCGTCGTCTCGCCAGATGTCGGCGGCGTCAAAATGGCCTCCGCCTATGCCACTGCCCTAGGCACCCGTTTGGCCATCGTCGTCAAGCAACGCAAAAGTGCCACCGAGACCGAGGCTTCCCACATCATCGGTGAAGTAGAGGGAAAAAACGTCCTCATCGTCGATGACCTCACCGAAACCGCCGGCACTATCACCGGCGCCGCCAAAATTCTCCGCAAAAATGGGGCCCTCGATATTTATGCTGGCATTTCGCACACCATCCTGACAGATTTGGCGGTCGAGCGTTTGAAGGACTCCGATCTCAAGGAGTTGATTTCCACAAACAGCGTCCCGGCACGCCTCACCCTCGGCAGCAGAGTGACATCACTCTCCGTTGCCGAGCTTCTTGGTGAGGGGATTCGGCGCATCCACGACGACGAGTCCGTCAGTTCGCTCTTTGAAGTTAAAACCACAAAGTAAACTACACATATGGCCAAGCAAGTCACACTCACCGCGCGTCCCCGAACTGAACAAGGCAGAAATGCCGTCAAACGCGTCCGCGCCCGCGGTGGCGTCCCAGCCGTTATCTACGGCCACCACAAAACCCCGGCAAATCTCGAGATCTCACACCGCGAACTCGAGAAGCTTCTTTCCCATGCTGTCGGCGAGAACATCCTCGTTGAACTCTCCATCGAAGACGGAGCCGATAAAACCACCCAACTTTCACTCATCCAGGAAGTCCAACACCACATCCTCCGGCCCCAAATCCTGCATGTGGATTTCCTTGCCGTGTCGATGACGGAGAAAATCACCGCCGACATCACCATCGAACCCTTCGGCGAACCCGATGGCGTGAAGAATTTTGGCGGCCTTCTCGAGCAAAGCATCCGAACAATCAGCCTTCGATGCCTCCCGAAAAACCTTCCGGAACTCATCAAAGTCGATGTCTCCGCCTTGAAGGTTGGCGAGTCCATCCACATACGCGACGTCCAATTGCCCGAAGGCGTCGAAGCCCTTGACGATGCCGACCTCACCGTCTTCATCGTTGCCGAGCCCACCGTCGCCGCTGCAGCCACAGCTACAGGCGCTCCCGCGGCACCCGAAGTTCTCAAGGAGAAAAAGACCGAGGGCTCCGGGGACAAAAAATAACACACCTCCACGTGGAACCACCCGCGGCCTACCGACTCGTTGCCTGCCTTGGCAACCCCGGCAGCCAATACCAAGGAACCCGCCACAACATCGGGTTTATGGTCGGCGACGAACTCGCACGCCGCGCAGCCACCACATTCAGCTTCGACCAAAAGTGGAACTCCGAGACAGCACGCATCGGCGGACGCACCCTCATGAAGCCTCAAACCTTCATGAACCTCAGCGGAGAGGCCGTGGGCACATTCTCGAAATATTATAAAATCCCGCCCCCCGAGATCATGGTGATTATCGACGACATCTCTCTGCCCATCGGCATGCTCCGCCTCCGCAAATCCGGCAGCTCGGGAGGGCACAACGGGCTCGAATCCGTGCTCGTTCACCTGGGCACAGAAGCCGTTCCCCGCCTCCGCGTGGGAATCGGCGCGCCAGGCACCACCACCCTTCACAACCACGTGTTGGGAAATTTTCAAAAGGATGAACTCCCGACCGTCGCAGAATCGGTAAACCGCGCGTCCGATGCCTTTGAATACGCCAATGCACACGGCCTTGAGGCCGCAATGAATCAATTCAACCAGAAAAACCAGGAATCATGAACAGATACGAAGCACTCCTCGCCCTTAACACGCGAGGCAAGGAAGAAACCATCAAAGACACCATCGAGCGCCTTGAAAAGCTGCTCAAAACTGAAGGCGCCACCATCGAGCAAGTCCAGCGCCTCGAGAAACGCGAACTCGCCTACGAGACAAACCACCTCACCAGCGCGTATTTCGTCAATTTCGTTTTTGAAGCCGCTCCCACCATCATCGACAAGCTCCGCACCAAGCTCAAGCTCGACACCGACGTCCTGCTACAGAGCTACATGAAGCTCACAACCAAAAAAGCCCCTGCGGCCGCCGCCGCATAACCCAACAGGATCCACAGCCATGGCCAACGTCAATAAAGTTATCCTCATCGGAAACGTCACACGCGACCCCGAAGTCAAGTTCACCTCGAAAGGCAGCGCCGTAACGGACATTGGCCTGGCCATCAACAGAAATTACACCCTCGACAACGGCGAAAAACGTGAAGAGACGACCTTCGTTGACGTCGAACTCTGGGGCCGCCTGGCGGAAATCGCTGGAGAATACGCCAAAAAGGGCCGCCCAATCTATATCGAAGGCCGCCTCCGAATGGACACTTGGGAAGACAAGGCCAGTGGACAGAAACGCAGCCGCATGAAAGTCGTTGGCGAGAATCTCCAACTCCTCGGCTCCCGCACGGAAGGCTCCGCTCCGCGCTCATCCAGCGGAGGAGGAAGCGGCGGTGGTGAGCAGGAAAACTACGAGTCCTCCGCACCACGTCGTCCAGCGGCTCCCGCGCCACAGCGCCAAGCCGCTCCGCCTCCCACCGATGGAGACGACGATATCCCGTTCTGAGCCCGTCGGCGAGGGGACCTTCTCCGGAAGGTTTCCATTCGCCCATTAACTTTCTCGTGGCAGGGAAAAGAGGGATGTCTACCACTTGGGGTATGCCACACCTGCTCCCATCGTTGCCGTCTGCCCCACTCCAACTGCCAGCATGACTCCACCGGACCCAAAATCCCAGCCCCCGGAACCCCTCGACGCCACGTTCGAGGTGTCCCTGCGCCCGCCCCTCTTCGAGGAGTTCGCAGGTCAGGAAAAGACCGTCGAGCGTCTGCAAGTCATGGTCGAAGCCGCCAAGCAACGCGGCGACACCCTTCAGCACATCCTCCTCAGCGGCCCCCCGGGCCTCGGCAAGACGACCCTCGCGTATATCATCGGCAACGCCATGGGAGCCGAAGTCCGCACTACCAGCGGACCCATGATCGAAAAAGCCGGCGACCTCGCCGGCCTGCTCACCAACATTGAACGCGGCGGAGTCCTGTTCATCGACGAGATTCACCGCCTCCAGCCAGCCATCGAAGAGTATCTCTACCCGGCGATGGAGGATTTCAAACTCGACATCGTCATCGACCAAGGCCCCAGCGCCCGCACCGTGCGACTCAATCTCGCCCCCTTCACGCTCATTGGAGCCACCACCCGTTCGGGGATGATCAGCGATCCCCTCCGCTCCCGCTTCGGCATGAATTGCCGCCTCGACTACTACTCCGCAGAGACCCTCGCCGGCATCGTCTCCCGCAGCGCAGGCCTTCTCGGCAGCGACCTCGAGCCCGGAGCCGACCTTGAAGTCGCCCGCCGCGCCCGAGGCACCCCCCGCATCGCCAACAACCTCCTCCGTTGGGTGCGCGACTACGCCCTCGTGCGTGCCCGAGGCCGCATCACCGCCCAAACCGCCGCCGCCGCCCTCACCATGCTCGACATCGACTCGGACGGCTTCGACGAAATGGACAAGCGCATCCTCGAAGCCATCATCGGCCTATTCGACGGCGGCCCCGTGGGAGTGAACAGCCTCGCCGTCGCCATCGGCGAGGAATCCGGCACCATCGAGGAAGTCCACGAGCCCTACCTCATCATGCAAGGCTACATCAAACGCACAGCCCAAGGCCGAGTTGCCATGCCCAAGGCCTACAAAAAAATCGGCCTTCCCGTTCCAAAATCCTCCACGGCTCCACAGTCCGACCTCTTCGAACAGGAAGGCCAAGAAGGCGAATAAGCCCTCCTCGTTGCGACTCCCCCTCCCCCGGAGTCCCAGCGGGGCTGTGGTGTGACACAGCGGAATACTCGGAGGCCTCCACTCAGCGATGCGGAGAGACTCTTGCGGAGCCGTTCGCGCACACCGCAAAAACGCATCGAAAAGTAACCACGAAGAGATATTCTGCACCCGTGAAAAATCTTTTGAGATTGAAAAGCGAGGCCTCGTTCATCCATTGCCTTGCGGGGATTTGCGTCTTTTTTGCAGCGACCGGTCTCCAAGCCGCCCCCCTTCGCATTGGCATTCACGACAAGCCGCCTTACGCCATTAAAGACTCCAACGGCACATGGAGTGGCATTTCTGTGATCCTTTGGGAAAACATCGCCAACTCCGCCAAGCTGGACTACGAGCTTGTCGAAGTCCCCTACGAGGACATTGCCCCCCGCATCGCGGATGGCACGCTCGATGGCGCCGTGGGTGAACTTGAAGTGACCTCGCAGGTCGAAAAGCAACTCGATTTCACCCAACCCTACCTCATTTCCTCGATCGGCATCGCAATGGGCGAACGCCACTGGTCCATGGCGTGGAGGGCGGCAGTATTGGAACTCTTCAACTGGACGATTGCCCAAGTCCTCGTCGGAATTTTCCTCGCAATGCTTCTCGTCAGCCTCCTGATCTGGATGCTCGAACGCCGTCATAAACATGGACACTTCCGTGGAGGCATCAGCGGCATCGGATCGGCGCTGTGGTTCTCCGCAGCGACCATGACCACTGTTGGCTACGGGGACAAAACACCCTCGACATTGGCGGGACGGGTTGTTGCCATTTTCTGGATGATTGTGGGCGTGCTTCTCGTCTCTGCGTTCACCGCCACGGTCGCCTCCAGCATGTCCGCCGCTCGCCTCACCAACTCGATCGGGAGGGTCTCCGATTTCCATCATCTGACCTGCGGAGTCCTCAAGGGCTCCCTCTCCGCCTCACTCACCGAGCAATTCGGCATTAATACGATCGAATTCGAATCCCTCGAAGCCGCACTCGGCGCACTCAACAAAAAAACTCTCCAAGCCGTGGTGGCCGACAAAAATTCCCTTCTCTATCTGCAACGCGAGATGGCCCGCAACACCCCGCCAAACCACTTCCATGTCCCCGCCTTCAGCCTCCGAGAGGCCTTCATAGCCATCCCGATGCGGAGCAAGCACCCCGACTACGAGAAAATCAACGAGGCGTTGCTCGATTTTACAAGCTCCCCGGCCTGGAAAGCCACTCTCACCCAATGGCTCGGACCCGACCCCTCGAGGCTCTAACCAATGTGCGCCCTCGAAAGCCCTCGCCCGCCTGACCGGAGTCGACACAGTGCGGCCCGCCCGGAAATCATTTGACGCAGTCTGTGGCGTTTGTTTTAAGCAGGGACTGCATTTCGCGGAGATCGCAGCCCGCGCCAACGGGCATCTCCGGAAAAATCAATACACATACCTTGGAGACTACACTCTCCCCATGACCAATACTGCATCTCCAGCCGACACTCTCCCTGGGAATTTCCTGATTCTGGAGATTCTCAACCGCTACGTGCCCGAAGTTCTCCAGACCATGGCCGGCATGACAGCCGTTCCCGGGCCGGGGCAGCCGAATGCCCCCCAACCCGCCACGCTCACTGGAGTCACCGGTTCGATCGGCCTCAGCGGCAAGGTGCATGGCGTTGTTTACACGGCCTTCGCCGAAGAACTCGCCCAGTTGGTCGCAGAGAAAATCCTCGGCGGCCCGGCCAGCTCGCAGGACGTATCCGATGTGGTGGCGGAACTCACAAATATGATCACCGGCAATCTCAAGTCCCAACTCTGTGATCGTGGTCACAACTGCTCCCTCAGCATCCCAAGCGTCGTGCGCGGAGAACACATCAGCGTTTCCGCCAAAACCGCATCCATCAGTATCCGCAACGATTACCATTTCGAGGGATGCCCGGAGCCCCTCGTCCTCCAGATTTTTGCAGTCCTTGAAAAATAAAAATAAATGAGCGCACCTAAAATTCTCAGCGTGGATGACAGTCGAATGATCCACACCCTCATCAACAAAGGCTTCTTGCCCTACGACGTCCAGATGGTATTTGCAAGCAACGGAGCCGAGGGCCTCGAGGTGGCAGCCCGCGAAAAACCTGATGTCATTCTCTTGGACGTTACGATGCCTGTGATGGATGGCGTCGAGTGCCTTGGAAAACTCAAGGCCGACCCCGAGCTGAAGGACATCCCGGTCATCATGCTCACGGCCGAGGCCGGGAAGGAAAACGTTCTCAAGATCGCCAAGATGGGTGTGCGCGACTACATCGTGAAACCCTTCACGGAAGCTGGCATCATTGATCGCGTATCCCGCTTGATTGAGCTGAAACCGAAGACGGCCGCCGCGCCTGTTGCCGCCCCCTCCACGGCCCCGAAAAAAGCCCGCGTCGTTACGGACCCCCTCAAAATCCTCGTTGTGGAGGAGCACCCGGCCATCATCGAATCCATTACCAAGGCGGTTGCGACACGCGGATGGAAGATTGTGGGTTGCCCAGGCCCCACCGAGGCCCAAGCGCAAATCGCCGCCACCGTCTCGGCCGAGGACACACCAGACGTAATCCTCATCAGCCTCGCCTACCCGGGCAAGGCAGCGTTCAAGTTTTTCCATTCCGCCCGCTCGCATGTCCACATGAAGAACATTCCCGTTCTTGGCATGGCGGTGAAGACCGCCACCTTCGAGCAGAGCGAAGCCCGCGACTCCGGCTTCTCGGGCATCCTCACCAAGCCCCTTGAGCTGGGTGAACTCCCCGACCGCATCGCCCGGGCGATGGAGCTCGACATCACTCCCCTCTTCTATGCCGCGGAAGGCGACTGCGAAGCCGTGACCCTCCCGCAGGACCTCTCGGAGACCGCCTCCGTGGACCTCTCGAGGCAGTCCCGCACAAGGATCACAAACCTCGCGAACGCCGGCATCACCAAGTTGCTCATCGACCTTTCCGGCGTTTCGAAAATCGACATCCCCATTCTCCGCGCAGTGGCCTCCATCGTTCACGAGTGTGAGAAGCTCGACATCCAATGGCGCATCGTTGGCACCGATACGGACAATCTTCCGAATCTGCCGGTGTTCATTGCCTCAAACGCCAAGGTCGCCGCACTCAAAGATGTCCCGAATCCCTTCAAGGGAAAAAACCTCGTTGACATCCACCCCACCCGCGCCGCTGCAGCAGCTTCCTTCAAATAGAGTCAGCCTTCGGGGGCGAAAAATGCAAGCCGCCGCGTCGGGGAACGTGGTGGCGGAAGCGGGATGCGAAATGTTTGACTTTCGCGGGAGGGCACGCTTAGTGTTCGCCGGTCTGCGGGAGTTCCCGCCTGATGGTTGGGGGAACTGCGAACCGGGACGTTACCAGCTATGCAATCGCTCCTCGACACTCCCGTTTTAGTGCTCAATAGGCTCTGGCAGGCAGTCAACACCTGCAGCGCCCGTCGAGCCTTCACCTTGCTTTATCAAGGGCATGCCCAAGTCGTCTCGACAGACGTCGGCCAAAGCTTCATGACGCACGACTTCGACAGTTGGCGCAACTTTTCAGATAGCAACCCCGACGAGGACATGGTGAAAACCATCTCGATGCACATCCGCATCCCGCGTGTGATTGTGCTCCTCCTCTTCGAGCGTCTGCCAAAGAAAGATGTGAAGTTTACGCGCCACAACGTCTTCGAGCGCGACCACAACACATGCCAGTATTGCGGCAAAGTCCTTACACGCGACCTGCTCAACCTCGACCACATCTTCCCGCGCGACCGGGGCGGTCAGACCACGTGGGAAAATATTGTTTGCTCGTGCATCCCGTGCAACACACGCAAAGGCAACCGCCTTCCCCAAGAAGCCGGCATGGTCCTCATTCGCAAGCCGAAGCGCCCCAAGTGGCGGCCGTTCATCAACATCTCCGTATCCAACCACCCGCACGACAGCTGGAAACACTTCCTCGACATCGCCTACTGGAATGTCGAATTGGGAGACTGATCCCGCCCCGCCCGCCGCCGCGAGATTTTTCAAAAAAAAACCTTGCCTCCCTCCGATTGCCGTGCGAAGTTGCAATTGTTCTGGGGGGAACAGCAGGCCGTCGTAACTTTCGTTGCGGCGGCCTGCAACTTTTAAGGGGTCGCAACATCCCCAACCCTTCCACAAAAAATGACGAACCGTCCCCTACCCCGCCGTGTTGAGGGCCTCCACCGACGAGGTGAAAGCGGATGCGGCCAATTGGAGCGCCTCTTTGAAGGAGATTTCGACACCCGCCTCGCGCTCAAGGCTGGTCATTTCCACACCGCTCAATCCACAGGGAGTGATGCTTGAGAACGGCATCGTAGATTCGCGGAGAATATTGATGGCGAATCCGTGCATGGTGACCCATTTCTTTACGCCGACTCCGAGCGAAGCGAGCTTGCGATCCCCCACCCAGACGCCCGTGCGACCGTCGAGGCTCTGCGCGACGACACCGAACTCCGCCGCGAATTGGATGAGGAAATGCTCGAGAAACCGAAGGTAGCGGTGGAGATCCCGTCCGCGCCGGTTGAGATCCAGAATCGGATATCCCACTAGTTGACCTGGCCCGTGGTAGGTTGCCTGACCTCCGCGGTTGGTTTCAAAAACCGGATGAGGCAGCGTGTGGCCCAAGCTGGATCGGTCCCGGGTGCGTCCGATGGTGTAAACCGGTTCATGCTCCAGGAGCAGCAGCACCTCGTCCCCGCAGCCCTCGATCAAACGTCCGGCGAACCGCTCCTGCAGCGCCAGTGCGGCTTCAAACGAGATTCGCCCCGGCTGAAGAATCGTCATCGGCGGAGAGCGCTTGGCCGCGCGGGAGAACGGAGGGATTGAAAATGGGTGAAGCCGACGGCAATGGCATCGGCCGCATCGGGGGGAGGCGTCACCGTGAGGCCGAGCAATGTGCGCACCATAAAAGCCACTTGGGTTTTTTGAGCCGCACCACTCCCGACCACAGCCTGCTTGATGCGCCTCGGCGCGTATTCATAGATCGGAAGCCCGCGTTGTGCCGCAGCCAGCAGAACCGCTCCACGAGCGGAACCGAGAGTGATGGCCGTGGGAAAACTCTGCACATAAATCACGCTCTCCACTGCCATCGCCTGCGGCTCGAAGCGCGCGATCGCCTCCTGCAAGCGCGTGTGGATTTCCAGCAGGCAACCGGCAAGGGTGAGTTTCGGATGGTTTTTGACAACATCAAAATGGAGGCACCGCACTTTGCCGGCCTCGCGTTGGAGCACAGCAAAACCGGTTCCCCTCAATGACGGATCCACCGCCAGCAATACCTCGACACTCTCCATGAGCCGAAGCGTAGGGCAATTTTTCCACACCGCAATTTTCAGGTGCCGCGGGCGGCGCTTTTTTTCAAACCGCGGTGGCAGTGTCCCCGCCGGGCATCGTCTCGAGCGAGCTCAGAAAACGGCTTGCCTCGCGGCGGATCACCTCCTTCTCGGCCTCCGGACGTTTGCTCCAAGAGTTCACCATCATGCTGGTGCGGGGGTTCTTTCCGAAGCGCCCGGCATGGCGGTCATAGAAATCCCAATAGAGCAGATTGAACGGACATGCGCCGGGACCGGATTTTTTCTTGGGGTCGTAGTGGCATCCCTGGCAGTAGTTGCCCATTTTCGAGATGTAGGCGGCGGAGGCGGCGTAGGGTTTGGTTGCCATGAAGCCGCCGTCGGCATGCAACGCCATCCCAAGCACATTGGCGGCCATCACCCACTCGTGGGCATCGATATACATTTCGAGAAACCAGTCGTGCGCCCGCCTCGGGTGAATTCCCGCAAGAAGGCAGAAGTTGCCTATGATCATCAACCTCTCGATGTGGTGGTTGTAAGAGGATTCCCGCAGCCGGCCAATCACGCAGCGCAGGCAATTCATCTCCGTCTTTGCGGAATAAAAGAATTCAGGAAGTGGGATTTTGGCTTCAAGCGAATTGACTTCCCCATAGTCCGGCATTTTCAGCCAATAGACGCCATTGACAAATTCCCTCCAGCCGATGATCTGACGAACAAAGCCCTCGACGGCGGCCAGAGGGGCCTTGCCGCCGCGATAGGCCGCCACAGCAGCCGTCACGCATTCCATCGGGCTCAGCAGACCGATGTTGATCGGTGCCGCAACGAGGCTGTGAAACATCGTGGGGGAATCCTGCAGCATGAGGTCTTGGTAATCCCCGAAAAATGGCAGCCGATTGTGAATAAAGGTATCCAGCATCTCAAGCGCGCCGCCCCGCGTCACCGGCAGCCAGCAATCCTCAGCGCGCCCGATGCCATCGGGGAACCATTGGTTGACCTCCAAAATCACCTGCTCGACGATCGCATCGCGGGGCCGGACGGCAGTCAGAGACGAGGGAGGTTGCGGTGCGCCGTCTTTTTTCCAATCCGAGACAGTCTTCCGGTTCTCCGCATCGTAATTCCAGAGACCGCCCTCGGGTTGGCCCTGGGCATCCACCAGAATGCCGAGGCGCACGCGGGCGGATCTGTAGTGAGTCTCCATGAGAAGACGTTTTTTGCCTTCGGCAGCTTTGGCAAAATCCTGCCGTGTTGTCACAAATTGGCACGTCGGGGTGATGTGCAATGGCAACCCCATGGCGGCAGCAAGCACCTCGAGAGCCTTGGCGGGCGCCCAGTTGTTGACTTCCATCACCACCAACCCCTCCGGATGAAATCGTGCCGCATGATTTTCCAACCCTGTGCGCAAGTCAGGTGTCGCCCCCATGGCGTGATGATCCACCTCCCAGCCTTTGCCGCGCAAGGCCTCCGCAAAATGCCGCATAGCGGAAAATTCGAAGACGCGTTTGATTTTGTGGGTGCGGGCAGTCCCCTCGCGGGCTTCCATGAGAAGCACGCGGTCGGTGTGGCGATTCCCGGCAGACAACGCCGTGTTCTCGAGCGAGAGTTGGTCTCCAAGGATGAGGATGGTGCGGCTCATTTTCTCAAAAAAAAGAAGCCGGTCTGGTAGGACCGGCTTCCTGTTAGGATTTGTAGGCGTTGCGATTTAGAACGCGAAGCGGAGACCCGCACGGCCGAGGACGGCGTTTTTGGGATCCACGGAGGAGTAGACGTAGCGGGCATCGGAGAAGAGACCGATGTTGTCTGTGACGCGATACTCTAGGCCGCCACCAACGTGGCCGAGACCATGTCCACTGCCGGTGCCGTAGGCGGCGCCGCCGCCGACCATCGCGTAAGGAGCGAGGTTGAGCGAGCAGATCGGGTAACGAAGGAAGACGTTGCCGATCGTGGCCCATTCCGTCTGGGATCCACGGCCGACCAAATCCTGCTCGAGGCCGATACCAATGAACTTGGTGAAGAAGTAGTTGACTCCGAGACCACCACCCCAACCTGGACGGCCGGAGCTGTAGAAGGCTGCCGCTGCGAAAGCGTCAACTTGGAGTTCCTGATCGCGGAATTTGCATTCGGCGGGAGCGGGAGCCACTGTTTCTTTAAATGTCTTGGATGTGGTGCCAGCGAAGGCGCCTGTGACCGAGACAGCAACTGTGAGAAGTGCGATTGTGAGTTTTTTCATAGTGTTGTTTATTGAGAACCGCCCACTCTCGTGAGCTGTTCCTCCTCCCTGACTAGCGGAACGACCGAGGAGATCAAAGCAAATTCTTCGACCGGGAGCTGGGGTCTTCACCCCGTTTGGATCAGGGAAGGATTCACGCTGTGCCTGCGGAGGCGTTTCGGATTTTCTCCTTCTCGTTCTCCCTTTTTTCCTCGAGGCGGGCAATCTCGGAAGCCAACTGACGGCGAATGCCATCCTGCTCCTCCCAGGGAGCCTTGGCGATCTGGTCGTCGAGGAAGATTTTTTTCTCGGCAAGCTTCGCGTTGATGGTGATGTCGACTTGGGCGATTTTTTCCTTCTGGTCCTCGGTGAGGGTCACGGCGGGAGCGATTTTTTCGAGCCGCCCCATGGCGAGTTCATAAGCGGATTTCATGGTCGGGAGGATAACAAAATCCCACACCTCCCCATAGAAAAATTGCGACGTCCCGCTGCGGGGTGTTTACTTGCCTCCACACATGTCACACCTACGGCTCTTGAGCACGGATTTCGATGGAACGCTAATCAGCCACTTTTCGGACGGGCGTTGCTCGGCCGCGATGGCAGAAGTCCTCACTCACCATAAAAAATCCGGCGGTGTCTGGGCCGTGAATACCGGCCGCAGCCTCTGGCATGCCATCGAGGGACTGGAAAATTTCCATGCTCCCGTGCAGCCGGATTTCCTTCTCACCAACGAGCGGGAGATTTTCCACCGCACCTCCCAGGGCAAGTGGGTGCCCGAGTTGGGATGGAATGAGACGTGTTACCGGCGGCATGAGGAGCTTTTCGAGCAGGCGGAGCATCTTCTCGCCCGTATCCGCTCGCTGGCCGCCCGCCACCCAGGCATCAATCTCGCCGAGGAAAATGGCCAACTCTCGGGCGTCATCACCGCCGACGAGACAGTGATGGAGCAATTTGTCGCCTTTCTGGAAGCGGAGAGGATTGCGTTTCCCGACTTTTCCTATCAGCGCAACACGATCTACCTGCGCTTTGCCCACCGCGACTACCACAAAGGCTCCGCGCTCGGCGAGCTGTGCCGCGTGCTGGACGTCGGGCACAGCGAGGTTTTCGCAGCCGGAGATCATTTCAACGACATCCCCATGCTTGATGGACGCTTTGCGGCCCACCCCTGCTGCCCGTCAAATGCCATCCCCGAGGTGCGGGAGACCGTCCAGTCCGCAGGGGGCCACATCGCGTCCCGCCCCGCCGCCGATGGGGTGGCCGAGTCCTGGCATTTCTTCCATGCGATCCCGCGAGTATGAATACCGCCCTCATTGCAAAGATTCGCAAAAAACTTGGCGCCGCCAGCGTGCCTGCCGCCCCGCCGCCCGGGTATGCCTCCGACAAATGGTTCGCCCAAGCCACACCCGACGCCGTGGTTTTTCCCTCCACAACCCAAGAAACAGCGTTCGTCCTCAGCGAGGCCTATCGTGCGGGAGTGCCCGTGACACCGAGGGGCGCAGGCTTCGGCTACGTGGGAGGTTGCACCCCCGTCTGCGGAGGCATCGTGCTCGCCCTCGATCGCATGAACCGCATCCTGGAGGTGGATGACCGAGACTTCGTCGCCGTCGTGGAGCCAGGCGTCGTCACAGGCGACCTCCAAATCGCCGCACGCGCACAGAATCTTTTCTACCCACCCGATCCGGCAAGCCTCAAGGATTGCAGCCTCGGGGGGAACATCGCCACCAATGCGGGAGGCCCGCGCTGTCTCAAGTATGGCGTGACGCGCCACTACGTGCTGGGCCTCACCGTAGTTCTTCCCGACGGCACGATTGTGCGATGTGGCGGACGCACCCATAAAAATAAGACTGGCTTTGATCTGGTCGGGCTTTTCACGGGCTCCGAGGGGCTGCTCGGGGTCGTCACCCAAGCCACATTGCGCCTCCTCCCATTACCACCCGCGCGGGCGGTGCTCTCGGCGGGCTTCCCCTCGATTGAGGTCGCCGCAGAAGCAATTCAGGCCGTCTTCTCGGCAGGGTTCCTGCCCGCTGCGTTGGAGGTCGCCGACGCATTCACCCTCGACGCGGCCCGGGCCCACAATCCCAAAGCCAAGCTCCCCCCGGGCAAAGCGCAAGTGATCATCGAGGTGGATGGCCAACCAGCCAGCGTGCGGGGCGAGGCCGCCGCCCTTGAGAGACTCCTCAAGCACTCTGGCGCATCCGGCGTGCGGAAGGCCACCACTCCCGAGGCCTGCGAAGCCCTGTGGGACCTGCGGCGCGTTTACTCCCAGTCGCTCAAAGCCACCGGCCTCAAAAAACTCAATGAGGACGTCGTCGTTCCCCGCGGACGCTTGGTGGACTTGATGAAATTTGCCAGCCGGCTGCAAAAAAAATCCGGCTTCCCGATCGCCTGCTTCGGCCATGCGGGCGATGGGAACATCCACGTGAACATCATGGTCGCCGATCCCGAGAACCCCGCGATCCAGAAAAAATCCCGCGACGCGCTGGACGAACTTTTCACGCAAGTTCTGGCCTGGCAGGGAGCCATCACCGGCGAGCACGGGATCGGCCTGGCAAAAAAACCTTGGTGGCGCCAAGCCCTCCCGCCGGAAACCCGCGCCCTTCACCAGACCCTAAAAAACGCACTCGACCCCAAAGGCCTGCTGAATCCGGGGAAGTTCCTGCAAGAGGGAACTCCACAAGCGAGCCCCTCACATTCCGATCTCTCGCGGGTCTGAGAGACCGCCAAGAAGATCGCGGGGCTTTTTTTAGCAGAAACTCACTCCCACTCGATGGTGGCGGGAGGTTTGCTCGAGATGTCGTAGCAGACGCGGTTCACGCCTTTGACTTCATTGATGACGCGGGCGGAAATGCGGGCCAAGAGCTCGTGGGGCAGGCGGACCCAATCGGCGGTCATCCCATCGTGGCTGCTCACGATGCGGAGAGCGATCGTGTAGTCGTAGGTGCGTTCGTCCCCCATCACTCCCACCGAGCGAACGGGTAGGAGGACGGCGAAGGATTGCCAGACTTTATAATACCACCCGGCGGCCTTCATCTCCTCGATGACAATGGAATCAGCTTCCCGGACAATACGCAGACGCGCGGGAGTGATTTCGCCGAGAATCCGGACGGCTAGACCAGGCCCCGGGAAGGGTTGGCGATGGACGATCTCCTTGGAGAGGCCAAGTTCTTCGCCGACGCGGCGGACTTCGTCCTTGAAAAGTTGGCGCAGTGGCTCGACGAGTTCGAATTTCATCCGCTCTGGCAGGCCTCCGACATTGTGGTGGCTTTTGATGAGCGCGGCGGGGTTTCCGGAAATCGAGACGCTCTCGATCACGTCGGGGTAGAGCGTGCCTTGGGCGAGAAAGCGGTAGTGGCCGGGATCGGTTTTTTTCAAGTCGCGCGCGGCGGCTTCAAAGACCTTGATAAATTCCTTTCCGATGATCTTGCGCTTGCGCTCGGGGTCGGTGACGCCTGCGAGCTTTGAGAGAAATTGTTTGGAGGCATCGACTGTTTTCATGCGAATGCGAAATTCGCCGACAAAAAGTTTCTCGACCGCAGCGGCTTCATTGGCGCGGAGCAGCCCGTTGTTCACGAAGATGCATGTGAGCTGGTCGCCGATCGCGCGATGGAGCAACGCGGCCGCAACGGAGGAATCCACGCCACCGCTGAGGCCGAGGATGACACGCCCCTCGCCGACCTGCTCGCGAATCTCGCGGCAGGTGCGGTCGATGAAGGATTCCATCGTCCAGTTGGATTTGCAGCCACAGATGCGATGGACAAAATTTGCAAGGATCTCGCCACCACGCGGCGTGTGCACAACCTCTGGGTGGAATTGCAGCCCGTAGATGTGGCGCTTGGTGTCGCCAATCACGGCATGGGGCGAGTTCTCGGTGCATCCAAGCGCCCGGAATCCCGGCGGGAGCTTGGTGATTTTGTCGCCGTGGCTGTTCCAGACATCGAGGGTGGCGGGGAGCTTGTGGAAGAGGGCACACTTGGCGTCGCCCTTCAGTTTGCCCGGACCGTATTCCCGCTCCGTCGAGCGCTCGACCTTGCCGCCGAGGCTGTGGGCGATCAGTTGCATGCCGTAGCAGATGCCAAGCACGGGGATGCCGAGCTCGGTGATTTTGCAGTCTAGTTGGGGGGCCTTTGCCGCATAGACACTGGCCGGACCGCCGGAGAGAATGATCCCCGAGGGCTTGAGCTTCGCAATGGCCGAGGCTTTTGTGTTGAAGGGAAGAATCTCGGAGAACACTTGGCACTCGCGCACACGGCGGGCGATGACTTGGGTGTATTGGGAACCGAAATCCAGGATGAGGATTTTTTCGCCGGCAGGTTGATTGGGCATCGAAGAGAGGTGTGGCCTAGCGGTATTCGGACCCGAAATCGTCGGTTGTCGGGTCGTTCGGGACGATCTGCCCGCGGCCTTGGATACCCTGTTCAAACTGCTGCCCGACGTCTTCCACGGAGCGCTCGGAGATAGCGCAGCCAGAGAGGAGCAGCGCGATGTTCAATGCTGAAAAAAAGATCACGCCTTTCATGTCCGGGCAGGATAATCATTCAGCTGGGCATGGCAAACACGATTCCTCAAGAGCTTTTGCTGGACTTTTATTGCAGGGGACTTTTTCCCATGGCGATCGATGGCGAACTACGACTGTTCTCGCCCGACCCTCGTGGAATCCTCCCGTTGGAGGAGTTCCGTATCCCCCACGGAACGCGGAAAACACTGCGCGACCCGGCATGGGAGATTCGCCTGGACAGCGCCTTTGAGGAAGTGATGCTCGGTTGTGCGGAGCGGGATGAAACATGGATCGACGAGGCCCTGTTCCAAAGTTACATGGCATTGCACCGCTCCGGCCACGCCCATTCCCTCGAGGTCTGGCGCGACGGGGTGCTCGCCGGAGGCCTCTACGGCGTGGGGATTGGCGGGGCCTTCTTCGGGGAGTCGATGTTCCACCGCGTGCCGGGTGCCTCCAAGGTCGCCCTGTGCCGACTGGTCGAGAGGATGAGGCAGGGCGGCTTCCTCCTGCTGGACACCCAGTGGGTCACGCCGCACCTGGAAAAATTTGGCGCCAGAGAGATCCGGCGGGAGGAGTATCTGCAACGCCTTGACGAAGCGATCAGGGCACCGGCACGGCAGGATTTCCTCTGGGGAAATCTCAACCCGATTCAGAAATAAAACGCGATGCCCTGTTTGCGGAAGGCCGCTTTTTGCTCACCAAGATATTTCTCCCCGAGCGCATCAAAGCCACCGGCAGCACGAAAATCCTTGAGAAATGCGTTGATCTTGTCACGCAACTCGATGTCGTCATGACGCAGGCCGACGGCCCAGTTTTCCGTTTGAAGAGGTTCGAGCAGCGCGCGGGTTTTGTCGGCCTGTTCCTGTGCGTTTTTCCATACGCTCATCTGGTCGTAGAGAAACGCATCGGCTTTGCCTTGCGTGAGCTCAAGCACGGCAGCAGCCTCTTTTTCGAGAGCAAGGATGCGCGCGTTTTTTATATTCCCACGGGCCCATACCTCACCGGTTGTGCCCTGACGCACAGCAAGCGTTTTTCCTGGCTGGTCGAGGTCTTGCAGCGACCGCACCGGCGAATCCTTTGCGACGAGCAAGGCCAAGCCGATCGACAAATACGGGTCCGAAAAGGCGATCGACCCGCGGCGGTCGGGAGTGTCGGTCATCGAGGAAATAATGCAGTCGATTTTTCCCGTTTTGAGCGAGGGGATCAGACCCGTGAAGGGAATATTGTCAATTTGAACAGGGCGTCCGAGCGCCTTGCCGAGTTCCCCGGCCAAATCCACGCTGACACCCGTCGGCTTGCCCGATGGGCCAATCGTTTCAAAAGGCGGGTAGGAAAGATCCATCCCGACGACCAACTTGTTGGAGGAATCGCCTCCCGGGCAGGCGGAAAAAAACAGGAGAAGAAACCCACCGAGAAGGACCAACCCCGCAATCGCCGCAAATCGTTTCGCTGCTGGAAAAAGGCTCACGGCCGGGTGGCACTCTCGATCTTTTCCCCAACGTTCGAAATGCCCTCACCGACCTTGTAGACAGCGGTGTCCACTGCCGCACCCGCTCGCTGCCCGGGTCCTCCGGGTCCCGAGCAACCGACACACAACAGACCCGCGAGGAAAAGAAGGATACCAGATTTCACGATTCCTTTTTAAAAACGCTCGGAGGAGGGGGTCAAGATTTTAACGGCACCCCGCGAAGCGCAGACTTGGCAAAGTGATCTTGGATGATACCCTCACGCAGATGAAAAATCGGGCATTGGCAGAGGCGCGATGGATTCTTGCAGTGCTGGCTGCGGGATGGCTCATCAGCCTTGCCCTGCTCTCGGTGGTGACCGTCGCGCCGGCACTGCTGTTTGCGGGCCTCATTCTATTCACCCTCTATTTTTTCCGCGACCCGGAACGCATCCCCCCTCCCGGCGAGCGCATCGCCGTCTCTCCCGCCGATGGGGTGGTGACCACGGTCGACGAAGTAGAGGAAACGGAATTCCTCAATGCCAAAGTCCGCCGCATCGGGATCTTCCTCTCTGTGCTTGATGTGCACGTCAATCGCGCCCCGCTCGACGGCGAGGTGACGCACTCCGAGCCGAAACCGGGTGGGTTCTTCGATGCCCGCGACCCGCGTTCCTCTTTGCTCAACCAAAGCCGCACATGGGTGATCTCCGGCCCAGTGGCCACGGTCATGGTGAAACAAATCACCGGCGCGATCGCGCGCCGGATCTGTCCATGGGCTGTGGTGGGCGACACACTCGGGCGCGGCGAGCGTTTTGGCATGATCCGATTCGGCTCCCGCACAGAGATGTATTTTTCGCTCGATGCCGACGTGCTTGTGAATCCCGGCGATCGTGTGCGGGGCGGTGAAACGCCCGTGGCACGGTTCCATCAGGAATAATGACTCCCTCCCACGAGCCTAAAATCTACCTGCTTCCGAACCTGATGACGGCTGGCAACCTCTTCTGCGGGTTCGCCGCCACGCTGCGCATCATCGAGGCGTCCACCCTCATTGCCTTGGGTCAACCGGCCGGAACACTCTACCACGAGGCGATTGCCTTCATTCTGGGAGCATGCGTTTTCGATCTTCTCGATGGCCGCCTGGCGCGGCTCGGAGGACATGAGAGCCCGTTCGGGCGCGAGTTTGACTCCCTCGCGGACATCGTCTCCTTCGGCATCGCTCCCGCCTTGCTCGTGTATCACATCGTCTTGCGCGACTTCCTGCGCACCGGTTGGCTCATCGCATTTTTCTTCCTGCTCTGCGGCGCCCTCCGGCTGGCCCGCTTTAATTGCATCGCCGCCGCAAACGGCGACAAGCAGGACAAGGACTTCCAAGGTTTCCCGATTCCCGCAGCCGCAGGCCTCATCGCATCGCTCACGCTGTTCATGCTGTGGATTCAGGCGGATGAACGCACGATCGGCCCGTGGAAATATGCTCTCCCGGTGCTTCTGATTTTCCTCTCCTTCATGATGTTTAGTCGCGTCAAATACCCGAGTTTCAAAAGCGTGAACTGGCGAACACAACGGTCGATCCCGGCCTTTCTCGCCCTCATTCTCCTGCTTTCCTTCACGGCGATGAACTACCAGTGGATGCCTGCAGCCATCTTCGTAGCGTTCCTCGTCTACGGCTTTGTTCGTCCGTTTATCTCAAAAACCATTCGCAAGGAAATCGAGGAGGACCCCACCGACGAATCCACCGACGAATCCGAGACGCCACTTGGCTGAACGCAACCGCCTTGCGAGCCGCTCCCTGAGAAAAAAAGGGGGGTGTGCATTTTCTGAAGCAAATGCCGGTGAGCCTCTGCGCTCACGTAGGAGCTCTTGGTAATGACTTGGCAAGATCAGGGCAAATCTCCGCGCTTCGTCTCCCGCAAATACCCCTCCATCGCCTCCCACGCCCCGCCCCAGTCGCCGCCTTGCACGGCAAGGATGCATTTTAAACGCAACCCCTCAGGCTGCCGAGCTTGAGCGGACTCGCTGACCATGCGCCGCGCGCTCACGACATTTCCCCGCGCCACGAACCATGCCACCATCTCTGCCAAATCGTAAGGGGGCTCAGCCCCCTGGAGGGTCTCCGCATCCAGCCTTGGTAACTCCAAATCGATGTGATACCGCGCTCGCACAGCCTCCAAAGCCGCCATGTAGTCCTTGCGGGCCACCATTTGCCGCAGGCGCACTGGCCAGGCCTCCGATTCCCAAGCCGGGTTGTTGGCAAGAAAACCATCAAGCGCCTCCCTGTTCCCCGCATTCCACCAAGACACCAGAAATCCACGTCTCTGGGGCGGGGCCAGTGTTCTAAGAAAATCCGCATCCTTCGCTGCCTCCTCGATCTGACCCTTGGGAGCACGCGTGACCCATACCAACCAGAGCTTCGGAGTGAGCCTTGCATATTCCCCCAGAGCCGCAAACAACTCGGGGTGCGGCGTGGCGCGCGAGAGGAGTGTTTGGTAGAACTCCACCGCATTCGCATACCCTCCCCCTTTTTCAATGAGCATGTGCTTGCGCAGAGCCTCCCCCCAAAGATTGCCAGCACGCAACGGATCGTCCCGCAGCCACAGGTTTCCCTGATCCAGCGGAATCTTGGCACTCACCGGATTGAGCGCACGCTCGGCGGCGAACACCGCATCCGCCACAATCGGATCGCCTCCATTGCGAATTTCGCGATAACCCAATTCGCGATAAAGTCCCCGTTCCATCGGAGAAAGAGGAATCTCGGATCGCGCAAGATTCGTGGCCTCGCGGGTTCTTCCGGCCGCCACCAATTGCCGCATCTGGTCGACCGCCACCTTGGCCCGGTAGGGAGGGAAGGGAGGCTCCCCATACCACTGCGAGCACACCAGCATCACACCCATGGCAAGAAGGGCCGCGCCCGAAATCCCGAAAATCAAACGCTGCACCAACCACCCCGTGCTCCGCTCGGTCTCCGTCGGCGTCGGATACCCAAAAGCCAAACCAGCCAACACCAACACCCACCAGCCCAGCTCGACGCGGTGCAAAGGCACATCCACCATCCCATGCAGAATCGCAACCAAAGCG
>Ga0247844_1003800_pt1 | contig 21503 bp, 11 predicted proteins | sample LaCtaG_FD_192421 | JGI IMG/M metagenome (GOLD analysis project Ga0247844, IMG submission 192421) | Freshwater microbial communities from meromictic Lake La Cruz, Castile-La Mancha, Spain - LaCruzMarch201714.5m_1 | ecosystem: Environmental > Aquatic > Freshwater > Lake | place: Spain: Castile-La... | reverse complement strand
AAATTCTCCTTTGGTCGCGACTACATAATCCCCAAACCGTTCGACCCTCGCGTTCTCCTGCACGTCGCCCCGGCCATCGCCCGTGCTGCCATGGAAACCGGCGTGGCTCGTCAGCCGATTGAAGATATGGCCAAATACATCGAACACCTCGAATCTACACAGGGCAAATCAAAAGAGATCATGCGCATGATCATAAACAAAGCTAAAAGTGATCCGAAATCGATAGCGTTTCCGGAAGGGGACAATGAGAAAACCATTAGAGCCGCCCAGGTTCTGGTGGAGGAGGGGATAGCCAACCCGATTCTGATCGGCGATAAGAAAAAAGTTGAACAGAAAATGGCTGAACTTAATATCGAGATCAATGTGCCGATTATTGATCCCGCCGACTCGGAACTGACAGACAAATACATCGAAAAACTCTACAGCCTTCGCCAGCGCAAAGGACTGACTCTTACCGAATCACAACGTATCCTGAGGCGCAAATCACGCACCCACTTTGGTGCCATGATGGTTCATATGGGAGACGCCGATGCTCTGCTCGGCGGCATTGATACCCATTACCCGGAGACCATCCGTCCCGCCCTGGAAGTCATCGGCAAACAAAAAGGACTCTCCAGCGTTCATGGCCTCTACATGATGGTATTCAAAAACGATGTCTACTTCCTGGCTGATACCACCGTAACAATTGATCCGACCGCCGAAGAACTTGCAGAGACAGCTATCCTCTCTGCCGAAAAAGTCCGTATGCTCGACATCGAGCCTCGGGTTGCCATGCTCTCCTTTTCCAACTTCGGTTCAGTTAACCATCCCCAATCCAAAAAAGTCAGACAGGCGGTTGAAATCGTCAAGCAGCGTGCGCCGGAACTGATCGTCGAAGGGGAAATGCAGGCTGATACGGCTGTAGTGCCAAGCCTGCTCGAAGGTTTCACCTTCTCAAAACTAAAAACAAACCCCAATATCCTGATCTTCCCTGACCTGAACTCCGGCAACATCTGTTACAAACTTCTGCGCCATCTGGGTGGCGGTGAAGCGATAGGCCCGATCCTTATGGGCATGAACAAGCCGGTACATGTTCTGCAACGTGGTGATAGTGTTGATGATATCGTCAAGATGGCAGCAATTGCCGTGGTAGACGTACAGAATATTTAGAAACAATCACGCCGGACAATGCGTAAAGTGGGGATGTCAAAAGCATCCCCACTTTACAGCCACCAATGGCGAAATATTGAGTAGCTTTCCACCATGAACATCACCATTTAGATCATCCTCCGACAGACAAATCCCAGTGTAGACATGAACAATTAACCCGAAAACGGTCTGCGAAGGACGAAAGTTTAGTATAACGATGAGAGCAGCGCGTGGGAACGAGGGTTCTCAGGTGGATAATTAAGCTTTCTACGGGGGGGTAACCGAATATTTACATTCCAGGAGACTCCAACATTTTCGATATCCCTGTCACACTGACGTTTTATAGCATTGCAGCCGGACTGAGCCTCTGCCTCTGCCTTGTGCTGCTGGTTTTTGTCCGTTTCCAGCCCGGTACGCTTATAATCCGCAGTTGGGTTCTTTCTGTTTTGCTGCTTTCAGTCGGCTTCTTCGTATCAGGAATTGGCCCGACTCTGCCGGTATGGGCAACTGTTATCGGAACCAATATTGCTCTGCTTTCTTCAGGGCCAATCATTTATTCAGGATTTTCTGCCTTTTTCAAGAGACGCCAGAGTATGCCGAACTTGTGGGGATGGATAATTGTAGCGCTCACGGTGCCGGCTTTTTGTTACTGGGGGCTGATTGAGCCGAATGGCATCTATCGAAGTATGGTGTTTTCCCTGGCTGCTGCCGCCATAAACTTTCCTACGGCTTTACTGTTTGGGCGTAATGCAGTGCAGCGCAGATGTGATATTCCTACCAGAGTTATGGCCGCCCTGTTTTCTGTACTCACTGCCTGGATGACGGTACGTTTTACTGTGCTGTTACTCTCTGCTCCGCCGCCGCCAGAACTGCGTGGCGCAAACCCGACCAGCTGGATAACGGTGTTCGGCTACATCATCCTAATGTCGTTGATGACTGTATGTGTGATGTGGATGGAGGCCAACCGTCTTAAAGAAAGGTCGGTCGAGATCACTCAAAATGCAGGAAGATTATCCGTTTTTGTAGATTATTTTCGTAATAAGCTACTCCTGCTCTGGAGTGCTGTTACGGTTTTGATCGTCAGCGTTGTCAGCATGCTAGGCATCGGTTATCTCAACATAAGGTATAGCGAAAAAGAGCGGATGATCCGCACTGCCGAACTGGCTAATGACGCCTTTGTAGAGCATACCATCCAGATCACCGGTCAGGTTGAAACAAGCCTGAACGCTGTGCGAAATTTTTACAAGAGGACCAATTCTCTCCCCGAAACCGAAACGTTCATTAAAAATCTCGGCTTTGACCGATCGGTTATAGATAATATCTACCTGATAGCGGCTGATGGCAGAATTGTTATAGCGCACGATCCGAAAGCAATCGGGCGCAGCGTATCAGACCGGGATTACTTTACCTTCCATCGGTCAAATTCCATTGACCGGATGTTTATTGCATCGGTTGAGCCAGGTCGTGTCACAGGCAAACACCACTTCCGTATTACTCATCGTATCAGCAATCCTGATAGCAGTTTCGGAGGCATCGTGCTTGTTGCGGTAAACCCGGAAGCCTTTACCCATTATTATGGCAGGCTGATGACCGGAACCCAGAATATCGCTTCCTTGCTCAGTACTGATGATAGAAAGTTACGAGCACGCATACCGGATCCATCTCCTGACCGCTGGTCGCAGCCGGTTGATTCGCCGATCTGGGAGATGTTGCAGAAACGGCCATCAGGCTTATATGAAAACACCAGCAAGGTGGATTCTATCCGCCGGATCTATGTTTTCAAAAAAATCGGCGAACTGCCGCTGGTCATGGTGACCGGCTTCTCCAATCATGAATTACGGCATGGCATTCGCGAGCGGATGAGCTGGCTGGTTATAACTTCAGTGACCATTTTGCTTTTTACGCTTCTTCTGGCGCTGCTCCTTTCCAACGAGGCCAGGCGACGCGAAGAACATGCACGGTCTGAAACCGCTTTACGGAAAAACGATCTTCGACTGCGTGAAGCACAGGCCGTTGCAAAAATTGGAGACTGGGACTTTGATCCGGAGACCGGCATGCTCGGCTATTCGGATCAGATGTACGAGTTGCTTGGTCTGGCGCCAGGATCCGGATCTCTCCATATTTCAGAGGTTATGCCGTTTTTTCATCCTGATGACGCGCCGGAAGTGGAGCAGTATTTTCGCCGTGCTCTCGAAGAGGGAACAGGCTGGCAGCATGATGGCAGGGTTATTCTATCCGATGGCCGGATAGTCTGGCATCGCGTAACCGGCAAAACGCTTGTTGACACTCAGGGGAAAGTCGTCAAAGTCTATGGCACAACCCAGGATATTACCAGGGACAAGGTAATGGAGTCGGAGTTGAAAATTCTGAACGAAACACTCCAAAAGCGGGTCGAAGAGGAAACAAATCGCCGCATGTCGAACGAACGGCTCCTGCTCCAGCGCTCCAGGCAGGCCGACATGGGAGAGATGATCGGCGCCATCGCCCACCAGTGGCGGCAACCGCTCTCAACGGTCAGCGTGATATTCCAGAACCTGCTGGCTGCCCGCAGGATGAACAGGCTTGACGAGGCCTACCTGGAAAAAGCGGCGACGGATGCAACCGCCATGATAACCCATATGTCCAAAACAATTGACTCCTTCAGGAATTTTTTCAAACCGGAAAAAAATAAAGAAAACTTTAAAGTCCTGAAGAAAATAGAAGAAGCGCTGGGGTTCATTGATGGTCAATTCAAATCACTCGGCATCACAGTTACAATGGCTGAAGATATTGATGCGAATAGCATTATTAATGGCTTTCCAAATGAATTCTCACAGGTGATCCTGAATCTTCTTGCCAACGCCAGAGACGCCATACTTGACAAACGGAGCGCAAACGGCGATGAAACCAGCCGTGTCGCGATATCCTCGCTGGTCAAAGGGGGTTGCCTCGTCATCGAAATTACGGACAGCGGTTGCGGCATTCCGCCAGAAGCTGCGTCCAGGGTTTTTGAACCGTATTTTACCACCAAAGAGGAAAGTCAGGGAACCGGTGTCGGACTCTATATGTCCAGGCAGATAATTGAGGAGAGCATGGGTGGAACGCTCACCTTTACGAGCAGACCGGGAGAGACTGTCTTCAGAATCGAGTTGCCAATTGCCTGAAACATCCAACCTTACGATCCTGTATGTCGAAGACGAGCCTGAACTTCGCGAACATGTCGCCTTTGCACTCACCCTGCATTTTGAAAATGTCCTGACCGCCATCAACGGAAGAGAGGCGCTTGAACTTTTCAAAATGAACCGCCCCGATATTGTTATAAGCGATATTCGGATGCCGATCATGGACGGCCTTGAGCTTACCGCCGAGTTAAAGCGTAACTTTCCGGAGGTCCCGGTCATCCTCTGCACAGCTTTCACAGATACCGCCTATCTGCTGCGAGCGATAGAACTGGGGGTCGCTGCCTACATACCAAAACCGATTGATACGGCTCGGATGCTGGATGCTGTCAATCGTGCGGTTCTGCCAATTTTTCAGCGGAGGGAGATTCAGCGCCTCAAATCCGAGGCGATAAAGACAAACGGCCTTTTGAGCGGCAACAGTCCCGCCATGCTGGCTCTCAGGGAACAGATCACCAGAGCGGCTGAGAGCGATTATGCAGTCGTTGTGCGTGGAGAAAACGGGACAGGCAAGGGGATGGTTGCTGAGCTGCTGCACAGTATGGGCAGACGAAAGAAAAAACGTCTGCACACCATAGAGTGCCGCAGTCGCAGCGCCGAGCAACTTGAGCTTGATTTGTTCGGCAGAACGCCAGGACGGGGTCGCCCCACTCCGCATCGAGACAGTGGAATCCTGAAGGAAATTAATGGCGGCACGCTGGCGCTGAAATCACCGGAGCTGCTTCCGATCTCTTTGCAGGAGCGAATATTGAGTCTGTTGGAGAGCGGAAGCTATTCTCCGGCAGCGGGGATCGAATCGATAGAGTGCGATGTACGAGTTATAGCCCTTACCACGGCTGATCTGGGCGAAGAGGCCGTGATGGGGCGTTTCAGCGGCAGCCTCTGGCTGCGTTTGAGCGATGTGGTCCTGAACATACCGCCGCTGCGTGACAGGAGTGAGGATATACCTGAATTCTGCCACAATTTTATCGCCCAGGCGGCAGATGATCTGGGTCGCAACTCTCCCAAGCTCACTCCAGAAGCGCTCCAGCTTTTACAGGCGGAGCAGTGGCCGGGTAATTTTCGCGAGCTAAAGCAGCGCCTGCGACGGCTGCTTTTTCAGGCCGGCGATATTATCACCGCCGCAGAAGTAAGAGCGAGTGGCGTTGACGCCGTGGCTTCCGTAGGGGTAAAAGACGTGGGGGCAAAAGATGTTTTGCCCCTACAATCTCACAAATTAGCCGATCTGGAGCGGTGGGCCATCGAAAGAGCCATTCACACCACCGGCGGCAAAAAGATGCAGGCGGCGGAACTGCTGGGGATCAGTTATAACGCCTTCAAGGAAAAAATGCGGAGATACGGGATATCGTAGGGGGGAAAAATTATTTGCCCAACTATTACCAGACAGAAAGTGTTGGTGAGTAGTAACGTAATCCTTTGTATTCCATATATTAGTGTTGATGTAGTGTGAATTTCAGTGTATTATTAGTGCCAAAATAGCTATACGGGAGGTGGGAGAGATGGCGCAACTGAAACGAAAACAGCAGACCAGTATCAGTCTTACTCCTGAAGATTTTGAGTTTGTCAGGCAAAACAGAATAGACCTGAGCCGGGTTGCGACTGCACATATTGCGGCCGAACGACGCAAACAGGATATTATTGAAGCGTTTAATAGCGTCGAACATGTCATGACCCACCTGATGTCCGACAAGGACGGTATTGCCCACTATGTAAAAAGCAAGAGGGTTTGGTAATGCAGTATTCGGTGTACCGAAATAGCGATGAAGTATCGTTGGCACAGTACCTGATGGTGATTTCAAATGACGAACTGCTGAAATTCGGTTTGGCAACCGTAGTGCCAATCTTTCTGCGAGGTAATCTGTCAATAATCGGTGCTGGTACGATTTTCTGCCCCGTCGTGTCGATTCAGGGTGAGGACTATTTTGTAAATCTGCTTATGCCCGGCACCGTTATGGCTGAGGAGTTGCGTTCACTTGTAACGACTCTGCCCCACCTGCATGAGACGATCATCAAGGCGATAGATTATCTTGTGTCCGGTTACTGACCGACTCGCAAGCACTGATCTCTGTTGCAGTAACACCCAATAAGAGTGCCCTGAAAACTATTTCCCCTTCTTTCTCAAACTCCCTGTAAGAAACCTTGGAGGTTTAAAATCTGCCCTGCTGTCAGAAACTGACACCACTGATGTCAATTTCCGCCACCCGAATTTCCCTCATTTCCTCTGTAAACCCCCATTTAAAGGCACTTTACAAATAACTTAAAAATAAACTGTTGCCTGCGCATTTACGTTTTCGGATTGTTACGCTGAATTGATAGCTATACAAAGCGTCGTAATGCGGAGCCAGCATGGCTGAGGAACGACCAGTAGGCAAAAACTGCCCATTTGTAGCCCAGCCTATGCCGGGTTGCAGGGTGAATAAGATTACCAGTCAGACCATTCCTGACATCCTGGAATGCTGCGGCGACAGGTTTGCGGAATGTCCGTTGTTCAAGAATAAACAGGCTGATGGCGAATCGAAAATTGATCGTAACAGTGTCGGGGCAAAAAATCTTTTGCCCCTGCATCCCCTGAAATAAAATTTTACACCCACCTACGGAGGAAGTCGTTATGGCTAACAGCATTACCAATTCTGCCAGCACCAGCAGCACCCAGGTCATCTTCATCGACTCCCGTGTCCAAGACATCGGGAGCCTCTTGGCGGGCTTTGCAGCCGACGCCGAAGTGCATGTGCTTGACGCCGGCCAGGATGGCCTGACGCAGATCAACCAGGTGCTTGCCGGGCGCAGCGGGCTGGACGCCATCCACCTCATTGGTCACGGCAGCGCTGGCAGCGCGACTCTCGGCAGCACCTCGCTTACCAATGTCAATCTTGGATTGTACCAGTCGCAACTGGCAGAACTTGGCGGTCACCTGACCGCTTCCGGCGACCTGCTGCTCTATGGCTGCAACGTGGCGCAGGGCGCGGACGGGCAGGCGTTTATTGAGCAGATCGCCCAGTTGACCGGTGCGGATGTGGCGGCTTCGACCGATCTGACCGGGGCGGCGGTGCTGGGGGGGGATTGGGTGCTCGAAGACAACACAGGGGTAATTGATGTGGGGACTATTCATGCCGATGCCTATGTTGACGTCTTGCCGGTCACTATCACGCAGGGTGATGCAACTGGGACCGAAAGCACGCAACAATTTTCAGGATACACCATATCCAACGGCTTTTATACGGGATCCAGTGCTGAATTGACTGGTGCAACAGCCAGTTCCTTCTCCGGTGGTTACCCAGTGGTTACGGGTATTCCGGCAGGTATTGCTGCCGGTACGTACACACTGAAATTTCAAGCATATGAAACAGCTTTAGGTAGCGGCAGTGCAAAATTAACGGTGACGTTATCAGTCGTAGTCAATTCAGCAGCACCACCCAACTCCGCTCCCACCGCCGGAGTAAACCACATCATCACGATCAATGCTGGCGACAGCATGTCTTCGGGGTTGCTCAACAATTCAAATACTGGCTCATCAGACCCTGACAGCGACGCGTTAACCTATGCGTTGTCTGGGAGCACTGTTTCAGCACCCTCAAACGCTGCAGCGCCAGAACGTAAAGGCTCATTTACCGTTGGCACCCAAACCTATACGATTGACGACGGGAACAGCCACACGGCAACTGGTACAGTCATGGTCAACGCCACATACGCCGACGACCCCACCACCTGGGGCAGCGGTCCAAGCAACCAGAGCTGGATCACCAGCGGTACCAACAGCTATCAGTTGAGCGGCGCCAGTGACCCGGACGACAGCGTCAGCTACAGCATCGTCAGCGGCGCACAAAACTGGATGCATATCAGCGGCGGCCAGATTTACGGCAATGTTGCACCGGAATTTGCTGAACAGACATACAACCTCACCGTTCGTGCGCAAGGCAGCAATGCGGTGGACAAAAACTTCACCATCACCACCGGCACCGCAGCCCAACTGAACGACCTGCCCACCGCCAGCACCGGCAGCCAGACAGTTGCTGAAGACGCTCCCGCACATCTGACCTTTGCCGCTGCCAACTTCAATTTTGCCGATCTGGATAATTCAGCCGGCGGATCGACGGCAAGCGGTGCGGCGCTGACCAGCATCCGCATTGACACTCTGACCAGTCACGGCAGCCTGACGCTGAATGGCAATGCGGTAACAAGCAGTCAGGTGATTTTGACCGCTGATATCGCTAATTTGAAATTCACCCCGACAACAGACTACAGCGGTTCTGACAGCTTCACTTACTCGGTCAACGACGGCCTCGCCTGGTCGGCCTCGCCTACCACGATGAATATCACCGTGACTCCGAGCAACGACGCGCCGGTACTGGTGGACGGCAGGCCGACCCTGACCACTATTACCGAAAACGACACTACCAATGCCGGCAACCTGGTCAGCGACCTGATTGCGCGCACAGGTGGCGGAGCCAATCTGGGTGACAAATCCGGCGTCACTGACGTTGACACGCTCAATAACGGCGGCGCCGGCAACGCACCGGAATCGGTCGGCCTTGGCATTGCCATTACTTCTGCAACCAATAACAACCGTGTTACCACTGATAACGGTGTCACCTCTACCGACTATGGCACCGGCACAGGCCACTGGGAATATTCGATCAACAACGGCACGTCATGGACGGCAGTTGGTACGGTCAGCAGTACGCAGGCCCTGCTGCTATCATCCACCGACAAGCTGCGCTTCATTCCTGATGCCGCCAACGGCACTATGGGGACGCTGACCTATTACCTCTGGGATGCCGCCAACGGCACCACGCATGCCACCAAGGTCGACGTGACTACGCGTGACAATGCCACACCATATTCGGTAAACGCAGACACGGCCTATCTGGTGGTCAGCAACGTCAACGACGCACCGGTGCTGGATCTTGACGGCAACAATTCAAGCGGCGCGACAGGCAACAGCGCCGGCGGCGGTGCCAGCTACACCAAAGAATTCCTGGTGCGCGGCGCGGCTGTGGTCATAGCCGACACCGATATGACAATTACCGACGTGGATACCACAGGCGGTGTTGTCGGCCCTATTGTTTATGATACCATTGCCTCTGCCGCGGTGGCGATTACTGCCGGTGCCACTGACAACCTGTTCGGCACCACCTATGAAACGCTTACCGCGGCCAGCACTAGCGTGACCGGCAGTCTGGGCACGATTACCATCGCCAACAGCGGCACAGCCAGCATCAGCATCAGCGGCGCCGGCACCTGGGCAGAATACCAGGACATCATCAAGGCGATTACCTACCAGAACGCCAACCCCAATGCCTATCCGGGTGCGCGCACCGTCACCGTTTCCATAACCGACAGCGCCACGGCCGGCGGCAGCGCAAGCACAGTCAGCGCCACCAGCACCATCACCAACGTCTGGGCACCGTCGGTCGATACAAACGGCGTTGCCGGCGGCGTGACGTTTACCACCGCGTACACAGAGGGGGGGACGCCTGTCAAGATCGCGACGGCTGATGCCACCATCACCGACCAGGACAGCCATTTGAAGCAGGTGGTAGTGAGCATCAGCAACGTGCGGAATGCCGGCAGCGAAACGTTGACAATTTCCGGTGGTAACGGTGCCAACTGGAATGGCATTACCGGCATGACAGTCAGCGGCAGCGGCACCAGCACCATCACCTTGACGGGTGATCTGCCCCCCAACAACTATCAGTTGGCGCTGCGCTCCATCAGCTATGCCAACAGTTCGGACGCACCCGACACCACGCAACGCGACATTACCGTGGTGGTCACTGATATCAACGACCACGTGGGCGATACCGGCCATACCTATATCAATTTGACAGCGGTAAATGATGCGCCGGTGCTTGGGGCTGCGGCGGCGACTTTCACTGCCATCAACGAAGACGACAGCGCCAGCACCGGCAACACGGTAGCGCAGTTGATTACCGATGGTCGCATCACCGATCCTGATTTGAGCAGCGCCGCACCTGAAGCGATTGCCGTTTCTGCGGTGGACAACACCCATGGCACCTGGCAGTACAAGATCAGCTCCGGTGTCTGGACGGCGTTTGACTTTACCAGCAACAGCGGCAAAGCTTTGCTGCTGGACAGCACCGACAGCGTCCGCTTTGTACCCACGGCAGACTGGAATGGCATTGTTGCCACTGGCGTCACCTTCTATGCATGGGACAAGACATCAAGCGCCGTGGCGGGCGACTACCTGACGGTCAGCGGCAATACCGGCACCGACAAGGTCCTCTCTACCGCCACCGGCACGGCGGCCATCACGATCAATGCCGTCAACGACGCCCCTGTCATGAGCGGCAGTGGCACCAACATGACTTCGATTACAGAAGACGCCACCAACGACGTCGGGCAAGCCGTTTCCGCACTGCTCGCCACTGTCACTGATATTGATAGCGCCACACAAGGCATCGCCGTCTATAGCACCACGGTCACCGGACCAACTACTGGCGGCAAGTGGCAGTTCAATGTGAATTCAGGTGGCTGGACCGACTTTGGTACCGTTTCGGAAGGTGCCGCCCTGTTGCTCAAGAGCACTGACCTGGTGCGCTTTGTGCCCGACACCAAGAACGGCCAGACTGCCAGTTTTGACTACTACGCCTGGGACCAGTACAGCGGGACGGCGGGAAGCACAACCAATGTGGCGACCCGCGGCGGTGCGACGGCGTACTCCTTAGCGAGCGATTCGGTCTCCATCACAGTGACGAACCTCAACGATGCACCGGTACTTGACCTTGACACCGGCACCGGCGGCACCAGCTACAGCACCAACTTCCTGGTACGCAGCGGCGTTGGTGTTGCTGTCGCCAACTCCAGCGGCATCAGTATTTCCGATGTGGACGTCACCGCTGCCAATGTCGCAGAGTCGATTGCCGGAGCCACGGTGGCGATCACTGGCGGGGCGGTAGATAACACTTTTGGTACAATCTATGAAAAACTGACCTCCGGCAGTGGCGCCAGCGTCACAAGTTCACTTGGCACCAGCATCACCATCAGCGGCAGTGGTACACCAACTATCACCATCAGCGGCGCCGGTACACCTACAGAATACCAGAATATCATCAAGGCAATCACCTATGAAAATACCAACCCCAATGCCTACACCGGTGCACGAACCGTTACCGTCACACTGACCGACAGTGCCCTTACGGGGGGCAGCGCTGGCACTACCACAGCGACCACCACCATTACTAACCTGTGGGCGCCGGTGGTAGATACCAACGGTGTTGCAACTACTCTGGTGACCATCAACGGGGTGTCGCAAGAGATTGGCACTGGAGTGAAATACACCACCACCTATACGCAAGGGGGCTCTCCAGTCAAAGTGGCGACCGCTGATGCAACCATTACCGACGAAGACAGTTTCCTGCAAAGTGTGGTGGTAAGCATTCACGATTCCTCCGGTGCAGCAGTAAGTAACGGTTTTGAGACTTTAAGCATCACCAGCGGCAACGGCGCAAACTGGAACGGCCTGGGCTTGACGGTTGCCGGCAGCGGCACCGACACCATCACGCTCACCGGAAATCTGCCGCCCAGTATCTTCCAACTGGCGCTGCGCTCCATCAGTTATGCCAACACCGCGCCTGCACCGGGTGAAGTCACCCGCACCATCAACGTAGTGGCCACCGATATTGACAATCATGTCGGCTACACAGGCCATACCGACATCAATGTTATTCCGGTCAACTCAACGCCAACACTTGCTGCAGTTGCGATCACCGGCAGCATTGTTGAAAATGGCCTGGCAAATACCACGGTAGACACCAATCTCTCTGGCACCCTGGTCGGCAGTGACGTCGAGACCGCTGCCGGTAATCTGGTTTATGGAGTGAGCGGTGGCAGCGCTGGCAGTGGTGCAGACGCTGGCAAGGTGATTGCCGCAGGCACCTATGGTTCTCTCAAAGTTACGACCAGCGGCGGAGCTTTTGAATACGTCAAAAATGCCGCTGCCATTGAGGCACTTGGCCAGGGTGCCAGCGGGCAGGATGTGTTTACGGTGACGGTGGCAGACGGCACAGCTGCTGGCAGTTTGACCAACACTTCGCCACCCACTAATGGCCCGGCGCGGACTTACACGGTGAATGTGACGGGCGCGAACGATGCGCCGGTGGGCACAGGCACCTATACCCATACGATCACCGACACCGCTGCACTGGATACCTTTGCCAATCTGACAGGTACGCTGACAGCCACCGATGTTGACACCGCCGATACACTGACCTGGAGCGGCAGCGCCACCGGCAGCTACGGCGCGCTGACCGTCAATGCCAACGGCACATACAGCTATGTGGTCAACGCTGCAGCAGTCAATGCACTGCAAAGCGGCAGCAACGCCACAGACAATTTCACAATTACGGTGACCGACAGCCAGGGTGCAACTGCCACCCGCACCATTGCCATGACTGTGACCGCCGCGAGCGACACCCCGGTTGCCGTTGCCGACACCAGCACAGCCCGTGAAAAAAGCGGTATTACCAACCTGACTGCGGGTTTCAATGCGGTAGGTTCTGTCCTGACAAATGACAGCGATGTGGATCAGCCAGACACTCTCAAGGTTACGGCCATCCATGCAGGAACTAATTCCAACACAGTGGTTGCAGCATCGGGCACCACCGATATAGCCGGTCAGTACGGCACACTGCATATCAATGCCAATGGTAGCTATGAATATAACGTAAGCGAAGACAATACAGCGGTGCAGGCGCTGAACACTGGCAACTCGCTGCATGATATCTTCACCTACACCGTCACCGACTCCGCAGGCGCTTCAGCAACAGCCGCACTCAACATCACGATTGAAGGCGCCAACGACGCACCGGTATTGATTACGGTAAACAACCAGACAATAAACGAACTTCCCGGCCTCAGCGGTTCGAGCCAAACCCGCATACCGGTAGGCCAGACGGTACTTGTCGGAACTCTCGGTACCCAGGATCCGGATGACGCTACCGGATTTACGTACTCAATAGTTGGCGGCACCGATCAATATTCATTCCAGATCGTCCAAAATGGAGCAGCCAGAGAGTTGCACCTTAATTCAGGTACCTTCCTCAATACTGAGAACCAGTCAACAATGGATGTTGTCGTTAAAAGTGCCGACGACAAAGGTCATTTTGCATATCAAACCTTTGTCATTTCCATCGCCGACGTAAACGAGTTTAACGTTACTACGCCGCTCTTCAATGTTGTCAACATGGCCGGCTTCGCACCAAATACCGTTCCCGAAAATACTCCGGCGGGAACCTTCATCGAAGTTACGGCCTCTGCAATTGACGCCGACGCGACTACAAACCAGATTACCTACAGCCTGGTTAACAGCAATGGTACTCCCTACACTGCTGGCGAGTTCCGGATTGATGCATCTACAGGCAAAGTTTATACGGGGAATAGCAATCTGGATCGTGAAGCGGGGGGGGACACACGCATCATCTTTGTCAAAGCGGTTTCCGCAGGCGGCTCAACGGCGATCGGCAATTTGCAGCTCACCGTAGCAAATCTGAACGACAACGCTCCGGTCTTTACGTCCGGCGGAGTCGGCACAGTCAACGAAAACGCCGCTACCAGCACCGTCATCTACACAGCAGCCACCACTGACGCCGACAATCTGACTACCAGAACCTACACCCTGAGCGGCAGCGATGCCTCCCTTCTCAACATTACCTCTGACGGAGTCGTTACCCTGAAAACCTCCGCCGACTTTGAGACAAAAGCCAGCTACAGCTTCAACGTCATCGCCAGCGATGGCGCCAACAGTACTACCAAGGGGGTCATTGTCTCAGTTGTAAACGTGAACGGCGAGGGGCCGATCGCTATCCCGGCACCTGCTGGAGATGTAACTATGGATAACTCTGGAACCGACCCGATTAGTATAACCGGTGTTGGTTCCGGTGTAACGGTGAACATAAGTGGTAGTGGCAATACATCTGTTGTGAATCCTCTGGGCAGTGTAACCATATCCAACACCGGTAATGGAACGGTCACGGTTACTGGTGTACCGGCAGGCAGTACTGTAACTACTATCGGCACAGGTCCAATAGTAATCAATACGTCACTTGCAGTAGGAGAGAAGATCATCATCGACGCAGCCGTCAATGGAAACATACTGATTACTAATGGTGGAGCCGGTCTGGTGGAAGTACATGGCAACCTCACTCTTAACGGATCCGATACCATGACATTTACCCTGAATGGCACAGGCACAACGGTTATGAGTGAAATTGGCACGCTTAACCTGGGCAATGCGCCCCTTAAACTGAATCTGGCAACAGGTTACAATCCAGCGGCGAATAACACGATTACTCTGATAAGTAATGACGGTAACGAGGCTGTCACCGGTATTTTCGCCGGTCTGCCGGAAGGTGCAGGTGTTATTGTAGGCGGACACCTTTACAACATCAGCTACATCGGCGGAGACGGCAATGACGTTGTATTGCATATGAACAACCCTCCAACCATAACAAATGTTCCCGGAACGGTTCAAGATATAACTGTTGGTCAGCCCGGTATCCTGCCAAACTTCACCATAACTGATGAGCCTGGCACTCTTGATGTAACACTTACTGCTGTTAACGGAACTATAAACGGGTTAGTGGATCGTGATACTCTTTCTGCAGGCATTCAGTTGAAAGGCACAGCTGCGGATTTAAATGCCGCGATTGCAAACGCCACCTTTACCGCAATAGCTGCCGGTGCTGCGGCTATTGACATGGTCGTAACAGATGCGAGTAATGCTACTGCCTCAGCCCACTACGTCATGTTAGCAAATGAAAACGGCATCCCTGTTACCGCTGAAGGTTCTGTGCCATCTCTTCCTTCGGTTGCCGGTGGTACAATGGCGACAGGCGACGGAAATGGCGACGGTATTGCCGACAGTCAGCAGGCGGCAGTTGCCTCTGTACCACTCCGGCTTACATCCACTGCTGTAAGTAACCCAGGCACTGCACCACAAACATTTATTACACTGGTTGCCGATTCAAAAGCCGGAATTCTCGATCCAACCGCCCCCACCAACACTCAATTGACTTCGGTGCAGCAGTTTGACGCTCCTACTGCTTTACCAAAAGCCATGGACATGCCGCTGGGCCTGCTCTCCTTTAGTGCCAATGTAAGTACGCCCGGTACCTCCGAATCCTTCAGTCTGTTTGTTGACAGCAGCACCAACGTCAATGGGTACTGGGCTCAGAACAGCTCAGGCACATGGATAAATCTTGCGACTAAAATCGAGACGGTAGGAGGCAAGACCAGGATAGACTTTGCCATTGCCGATGGCGGCGCATTTGACATCGATCATCTGGCTAACGGAACAATAAATGACCTTGGTGCTGTCGGTAATATGCCTCTTACTATTGTTGGCGCAACACCGGATCATACCGCAGTACAAGGGTTCTTTTTTTAGAGCTTGAATCCCTCAGATAGTTGTTATGCCATCAAAAATATCAAGGAGTTGTCTATGAAATGTAAAATATGTGTAGCTATGGTCTTGATTATCACTTTGTCTCTTCTGGGCGGCTGCGGTGACAGTGGCGGCAACGGCGTCAGTGGCGGCAACGCGACAGATTCAGAGCTGAAAGGATTTTGGTCAGGTTCCCAGGGAACCGGTACTGCTTCTGTCATTGTGTTAGCTAACGGTGAAACCTGGATGGCGTCCATGGACAGCAGTAATGCCATTACCAGCTTTGCGCATTTGCAGACACAAATAAGTGGTGCCAGTTATAGCAGCGGTGGCACACAGTATATTCTGCAAACCGGAAAAACTGAGGCTGCATCAGTAGTAGGGACTTTTAAAAATAAAGCCACCATTACCGGTACAGCGACAGCACCAAGTAGCGTTGCCGCTCTCAATCTCACCTATAATCCACGCTATGAAACAACAGTTCGGGTTGCAGATGCCGTTGGCAGTTGGACCGGCACGTTCGGCGGTGCCAGCAGCAGTCGAACCATTATTGTTGCCGAAACCGGGAAATTAACGGGCACCAGCACAACCGGCTGCAGCTATAGTGGTACCCTGCTGCCGCGTAGCAGTGATCCGGCGGTCTTCGATGTAACTTATACCGAAACCTGTGTCGTCGGTACGCCTCAAGTTCTTTCAGGTATTGCGACAGTAAATGAAGCGAAGACGGCCCTTTTTATCACTGCAATTACCTCCGACAAAACAGGTGGAGCCATATTTATTGGCGCTAAATAGCTTTGGATCAGTCAACCCGGTTGCATCACACATAACGGAGTCCGGTAGAGTCGGTAATCGTGGAATTGAAGTGATTTTCAGCTGCGAATAGACCGTAGTAGCAGGCAGTTAATTCAAGTCAAGGCCTCCGAGGTTTTGAAAGCCTCGGAGGTTTAATTTGTTCAAAAGGGCACCAATCCACTCATGTGTTCATTTCTTAAACAGTTCCGCGTTTTTTTTGTCTTTGCTGGGTTGTTCAGCTTCACCATTAACATGCTGTTGTTAACGCCGTCGTTGTACATGTTGCAGGTGTACGACCGGGTATTGGCTAGTAGGAGCGAAGAAACTCTGCTGATGCTAACGATCATTCTTGGTGGTGCCATGTTTGTGATGGGCGCGCTTGAACTGATACGCTCTCGCCTCCTTGTTACCGCCAACAATGCTATTGATGCCATGCTGGCGCCATTTCTCCTCCACAAAATGATCTCCGGTAACAGCTCACCCGAAGGTGCTCACTACTCTTCCGGCCTTAAAGACCTGCATGCTATAAAAACATTTCTCTCCGGCCCCGGGATCCTTGCCCTGTTTGATGCGCCATGGCTGCCGGTTTATCTGATTATTCTCTGGCTTATGCACCCATTGCTGTTCTGGATTGCCATCGTTGGTGCCGGCCTAATGCTTGGCCTGACAGTGATGAATGAAGTTGCGACCAGGCAGCCGATGGAGTCTGCCAACACAGCCGGTCGCCAGGCGGGTAGTTTTGTTACCGCCGGTCTGCGTAACGCCGAAGTTGTCAATGCTATGGGTATGCAGCGTGGCGTTATTAGCCGCTGGAGTAGCCTGAATAACAGAGCGCTACAATTGCAAAGCCTGGCAAGCAACCGCGCTGGTAAAATATCGGGCACCACTAAATTTGTGCGACAGTTTATCCAGTCAATAATGTTGGGAGCAGGTGCCTGGCTGGTCATAAAATCTCAGGGGTTCACCCCCGGGCTGATGATTGCCGGAACAATTATCCTTGGCAAAGCTCTGGCACCGATCGAACACGTTATCGGTAGCTGGAAAGGGTTGCTTGAAGCCCGAAATGCCTATAGTCGCCTTGATGTTTTTATGAGCAATCTTGCAAAAGAACCTCAGCATATGGAACTGCCACCACCCACCGGACAACTGTCACTGGAAAAGGTGACCTTCGGCATTCGCACCACTAACAAAATTATACTCAAAGAAATCTCCTTCTCCCTTACTTCCGGCGAATCACTCGGAATTGTCGGTCCGAGTGCTGCCGGCAAGTCATCGCTGGCACGCCTCATAACCGGTGTGTGGAAACCGACTGCCGGAATGGTTCGCATGGATGGCTCCGACATCAGCAGTTATGATTCCGGGAAACTCGGCAGATACATTGGCTATCTACCTCAGGACGTAGAGCTCTTTGCCGGAACCATTGCAGACAATATCGCTCGTATGGACACTCCCGACACGGAGCGGGTTATTGCCGCTTCGCAACTGGCCGGAGTTCATGAGATGATCCAGAAAATGCCTGATGGCTATGACACTCAAATCGGAGAAGGTGGGGCGGCGCTGTCGGGTGGTCAACGCCAGCGAATCGCCCTGGCACGAGCTCTTTTTGGCTCTCCGAAACTGGTGGTTTTGGATGAGCCAAATGCTAGTCTTGATGAATCGGGAGAAGCGGCGTTGTTGCAGGCATTCACCCAACTGAAGCAGAGCGGTGTCACGGTAATCGTTATCACCCATAAGCTGGCATTGTTGAATAATGTGGATAAGCTGTTGGTGATGCAGGATGGTGCGCTGGCTCTGTTTGGTCCTAGAGACGTGGTGATAACCGAACTAATGAAACATCAACAACAACAGGCATCGCAGCACCCGGTTTATCAGCAGAGTCAGCATCCTGCCACAGCTGTTGCTGCTGTTCTGGTAAGACAAGAGGGCACCCATGTCTAATATTTTGACGCCAGAAACGATCCCGGATAATCAGGCGCATAGCCCTCTGCCTATCATTTTCAGTGGACTTGCCATCATGGCGCTGTTTGTCGGTGGTTTTGGCCTATGGGCCTCATTTGCGCCGCTGGGCGCAGCTGTGCAGGCGCAAGGCGACATTACTTTTGATAGCAAGCGTAAAACCGTGCAGCATCTGGAGGGTGGCATCATCAAACAGATACTGGTGCGCGAAGGTGATACGGTCAAAGCTGGGCAAGCGCTGATTGTGCTCGAAGATGATCAGGTAAGGCCGATAGTTGAGCTGCTTGAGGGACAAACGCTTGCCGAAACTGCAGCCATTGCGCGTCTTGATGCCGAGCGAAATGATCTCCAGAGTATTGTTTTTCCGCCGTCTATTACCACTAAAGCAAAAGAAGCTGCTGTCGCCCGGATTATACAAACCGAAACGCAACTGTTCCACGCAAAGAGCGAAGCCTATAAGAGTCAGGTAGATGTACTTGAAAGCCAGATACAGCAGACCAAGGAAGAAACCAGGGGGTTGCAGGATCAGTTGATGCAAAAGAAGAAGGAAGTTGCATCACTGGGAGAACAACTGGCCGCAAACCGCCATCTACTCAAAAAAGATTATGTTACCAAAACATCTGTACTTGAACTGGAGCGGATGTATGCCGAGAAGAGCGGTGAATGTGATGTCATCACCGCGTCGATTGGTCGTAACAGCCAGCGACTAGCCGAGTATGAATCAAGGATTGGAGGCCTGAAAGGGGCTCGCATCCAGGAATCGGCGGCAGAAATGAAGCTGTCATCGGTCAAACGAAATGAACTGGAAGAGCGCGTTCGGCCATCGCGCAATGCTCTGGAGCGTCAGTTTATCCGCGCTCCAGTGAGCGGCAAGGTTGTTGATCTAAAAGTATCTACTGTCGGTGGCGTTATTGCAGGTAAAGAGCCGTTGATGGACATTGTACCGACCTCCGATCTATTGGTTCTGGAAGCAAAAATCGGCATCAACGATGTCCACGATGTGCAGGTTGGGCTACCAGCGGAGGTGACGCTGACCGCATACAAGGCCAGCACGACACCCACAGTCAAAGCACATGTTACATATGTATCGGCTGATCGCCTGACTTCCCGTACCCCGCAGGGAGAGTTCCCTTATTATGTTGTACGGCTGGATCTTGACGCTCAGTCACTCAAAGAGGCTGGCAACCTGAAACTATACCCCGGCATGGCGGCGCAGGTGTCAATCAGTACAAAGCCGCGCACCGCTTTTGACTACTTCATTGGGCCGTTCAGAGAGCGAGCCGGAAAGGCCTTCCATGAACGGTAATCGGTGTTTCCTACTGTTGCTGGTTTTATTCCTGTTTCCACTGTCTGCTCTGGCCAGCAGTGATGACCTTCTGAGTTTGTATGCCATTGCTAAGGAAAAAGATACCGGCATCGGCAAGGCACAATCGCGCTTTGATGCCAGCAAGGCTGATTCTCGCATTTCATTTTCGCAGTTACTGCCTCGCTTTGAAGCTAACGCCGGCATCAGCTGGCTCTCTAATACTTCGCTAAATTATGGCCCTCGCGAAATAACCGGCTCGTACACCGGTAATAACTATGGCATTTCTGCCAAGATACCGCTTTTCCAGATGTCCGCAATGCATTATCTGTCGGCATCGCATGCATTTGTTAGAGGTGCCGATGCGGCGTTGTCGGTTAGCAGGCAGGAACTTATTGTTGCACTTGTCGAAGCCTATTTTGGAGTGCTGAAGGCACAGACTGATGAAGTCCTGTATCTGGATGAGGTTAAACGATTTGAACAGCTTTATGACCAGGCCAAAGAATTTAAAGCGAGCGGTACCGGCACAGTCACGGCAGAGCTTGAGGCCAAAGCAAAGCTGGAAAGTGCTCTCGCTGACAGCATCAAAGCGATTATGGTTCACAAGTTGGCGGATCAGCAGCTGGAAAATATTGTCGGGCGGCATGTTTATGAGGTAAAGGCTCTTGGCTCATATATACCTCATGGACCAGAACCTTCTGATGTGCAGTGGTGGGTTGCTACTATGGAAAAAAACCGCCCGGCACTGGTTCAGGCACGAGAGTTACTAACGCAGAGCGAATTACTGCGAAAAGCGGTATATGCCGGACACCTCCCGACGATAAGCGCGTCCGGTGGCTACGCGGTCAATAAGGGGAGCACTTTTCTGCCGGAAGTTGAAACAAGGCAATGGTCTATTGGTCTTAATCTGTCGCTACCGATTTATTCCGGCGGCGAAACAGATGCTAGAACGGAGAGGGCTTTGGCCGTCGAGTCAGAACAGCGACATATCTTAAACGAAGTCCACGATCAGAGTGTTCAAAAACTCAAGCTGTCCTACCTTAATCTGGAATACAGTTTCGCCATTATTCCATCACTTAAACTGAAAACAGAGTCAGCACTCATGCAACTTAATGCGGTAAAGGATGGTCGAAGCGTCGGAACTCGTACCGGCATTGATCTGTTAAATGCCGAGCAGGAAGTTGCTTTTGCCAGACGTGACCTTGCTGGGGCGATTTACGACAATGCCTTGCGTCAGTTGCAGTTGATGGCGGCAGTCGGTACTCTCTCGGAGAGTGATCTTGTTGAATTGAATGCGCTACTTATCGACACACCCTCCCGAAAACCTCATGTGAACAGGCGAAGTAGTGAGTTAGCGAACTAAGAACACTGATACCTTTAATAAGCAGAAAAACCTCGAAAAAGCAGAAGATTTTTCTAGTTTTAAGAGGGTATTCTTTATAGGGGAGTTCTCTTTCAAGTCCAACTACTCTTAATATGGGTGACCTTTTCACCCTTCGGGCACAGTCGTCTTACAGTGGTGACACCCAAACCGTGCAGACCAGTTACAGCGCCCCCATATCCGGCAGCGGCACCAAGGTCGGTTTCAACTACAGCTTTGTTACCTACGAACTTGGTAAATCATTCAAAGCTCTAGATGCTACCTATATTTCGCACAATATTGGGGACTAAATTGACATTTTTCGACCGACTTCAAAACTTATCCGGAACGGATAGCCTCTGGCATTAAGTCAATTTCGGTAAAAATACCTGGATTAACCTCCAA